>TARA_B100000963_G_scaffold361812_1_pt1 | contig 55658 bp, 55 predicted proteins | sample TARA_B100000963 | Tara Oceans TARA_B100000963 (sample SAMEA2622097) | marine metagenome | biome: marine biome (ENVO:00000447); feature: surface water layer (ENVO:00002042); material: "saline water (ENVO:00002010), including plankton (ENVO:xxxxxxxx)" | depth 5 m | reverse complement strand
TGAGTCGAACAGTGCTAAAGCACTACGCGCCATGCCCGGCGCACCATAAAAAAACCGGCTGTAAAAGCCGGTTTTTAACTTTAGTCGATTTATTTACTGACCTGAGCGCTTATTCATATAACGGAAGAAGTCGCTGTCCGGCTCAACCACCAGAATGTCATTCTTGCTATTGAAGCTGGCACGGTAGGCATCCATACTGCGCAGGAAACCATAAAACTCTGGGTTTTTAGAGTATGTTTCAGCATATATTTGCGCCGCGGTCGCATCACCTTCACCGCGAAGCTGTCGGGCATTACGTTCAGCATCTGCCAGCATAACTGTCACCTTGGCTTCGATATTAGCTTTAATAACTTCAGCTTGTTCCTGACCTTGTGAGCGATGTTCTCGAGCTACTGCAGCACGTTCGGCGCGCATTCGCTGGAAGATTGAGTTGCTCACTTCGGTGGGCAGGTTGATTTGCTTTACGCGAACATCAACAATCTCAATACCCAGTTCGTCAGAAGAACTGGACGCCTGGATCATAGCTTGCTCCATCAATTCGGTACGCTCACCCGAAACAATTTGGGCAATCGTACGACTACCAAATTCGGTACGCAAACCGTTGTTTACTTTCTGCTTCAACAGCGCTTCAGCTTGCAGTTTATTACCGCCGTTAGTCGACAGATAATAGCGGGCGAAGTCTTCGATGCGCCACTTAACGTAAGAATCAACAATTAAGTCTTTCTTCTCAGAGGTTACAAAGCGATCAGGCGAATCGTCCAACGTTTGAATACGCGCATCAAGCTGACGAACTGTATCGATAAACGGCAGTTTAAAATGCAGACCCGGTTCGAATACCTTGGTATCGCCGGTTTCGGCATCACGCTGTACCTTTCCAAACTGAATGACGATGGCCCGCTGTCCTTCACGTACTACAAACAATGAACCAGAAGCCAGTACCACCAGGGTAATAAGAATTGCGATAATAAAGTTTTTCATTTTGTCTTATCTCCCACCACGATTGCTGTCGCCACGCAAGCCCGACCCGGATACTGTTGAGTTACGCGAGGTATTCGTCGAGTTGGTTACGTTATTCTGCAAACCTTCGAGGGTATTGCGCATACGTTCCAGGGAGGATTTTGTTTCCGCGCCTTTATTTTCTAAAATCTTGTCCAACGGCAAATACATTATATTGTTGCCGCCGTCACCACTGTCGACCATGATCTTACTGGTGTTCGAGAACACCTGTTCCATAGTTTCCAGGTAGATACGCTGGCGAGTAACTTCCGGCGCTTTTTCATATTGCGGCAATAACTCTTCGAAGCGTGCCACTTCACCCTGTGCTTCCAGCGTTACACGCTCTTTGTAAGCCTGGGCTTCCTCGTTCATACGATTGACCTGACCTCGGGCACGCGGTTCTATCTCACGGGCATACGCCTCGGCTTCACGGATAAAGCGCTGCTGGTCTTCCTGGGCGGCAATGGCGTCATCAAACGCATCTTTCACCTGCTCTGGCGGTCGGGCATCCTTGAAGTTCATATCAACAATGGCTACGCCGATGTTGTAGGGTTCAAGTATACCTTCCAATTCTTCCCAGACACGCTGACGGGTCATTTCACGTCCATCGGTCAGCACATCATCCATGGTGGAATGACCCACTACGTAACGTATCGCACTATCCAAGGCCTGACTCAGACTCATTTCCGGACTGGTTACCGCAAACGTCCAGCGGTACGGGTCGACAACCCGGTACTGCACTTCCATTTGTACACTTACCACGTTTTCGTCTTCGGTCAGCATTGAACCTGAAGATGATTGATAGCGAATGGATTGCACATCGACCGGAATAACCGAGTCAACAAAGGTTGGTTTCCAACGCAAACCCGGCTCTACCAGTGAGCTATATTCACCAAATCGCAGCACAACACCAGATTCTGCTTCACGGATGGTGTAGAAACCACTGACAAAGTAAATAATTGCCAGCAGGCCAATCAGGAATGCCGCGCCGATGCCGCCCAGCTTTTTGCCTGAGCCGCCATCACCGCCGCCGCCCATTTTACCGAGCTTACCGAACAGGTTCTTAAACACATCATCCAAATCCGGGGGACCTTGATCTCGTCCTCCGCGATTTTTCCACGGGTCATTATTTTTATCACCCGGCTCATTCCAAGCCATGCTAGTACTCCGAAAATTTAATTATTTAATACTGAATTCTATTGTTTTTAGATTTCAAAATATATGAAACTGTCAAATCAGTGTTTTACTACAAACTCTGATAAACCATGATCCAAACGCTTTTCTAACCGGTTCCAATCGGCTGCCGGCATTCGCACATCAACCACCCAGTCCCCCTGAGCATCGTAGGATTGTTCGGATATACAATCCAGTTCGTACAGAACACCGCGCAAACGGCTCTGTGCCGGAGGGATTTTCAGGGTATAACTTACCATGCTCTGCGCCAGACAATCATTAATTGCCTCGAACAGCAGCTCAGTGCCCTGACCGGTTTTCGCAGACAGCCACACACGGATTGGCATGCCGTCCTCGTCCCGATCAATTTTAGGTTCAACTTCTTCCAACTGATCAATTTTATTGCAAATAATCAGCTGTTGAATTTCGCCGGCGTCAATTTCATCGAGCACCGTGTTCACCTCGTCCATGGTTTCCAGATAGTTGTTGGCAGAATAATCCACTACATGCAGCAACAGGTCTGCTTCCTGGGTTTCCTGCAACGTGGCTTTAAAGGCCGCTACCAGATCATGGGGGAGATGACGAATAAAACCAACCGTATCCGCCAGAATTACCGGGCCAACTTCTTTAAGATCGAGTTTACGCAGGGTCGGATCCAGTGTGGCAAACAGCTGGTCGGCCGCGTACACATCGGCATCTGTAATATGATTGAACAGAGTGGATTTACCGGCGTTGGTATACCCAACCAGGGACATGGTGGGAATTTCTGCCCGCTTGCGCGAACGTCGACCTTGTTCCCGTTGCTTGGCGACCTTCTCCAGGCGCCGCAAAATCGTCTTGATTCGGCCACGCAATAAACGACGGTCAGTTTCGAGCTGGGTTTCACCCGGCCCACGCAAGCCAATCCCGCCTTTTTGACGCTCGAGGTGTGTCCAGCCCCGAATCAAACGCGTGGATATATGCCGTAACTGGGCTAGTTCAACCTGAAGCTTACCCTCGTGAGTCCGGGCACGCTGCGCAAAAATATCAAGAATAAGACCGGTGCGATCTATCACCCGGCACTTGCAGATTGCTTCGAGGTTTCGTTCCTGTGAAGGAGTCAGGGCATGGTTAAAGATCACTACATTGGCCTCATGGGCTTTCACAGCAGCAGCGATCTCTTCGGCTTTCCCCGATCCAACAAAGTATTTTGGATGAGGGGCGCCCCGGGACGTGGTTAGTACATCAACAGCATTAACGCCCGCCGATGAAACCAGTAATTCCAGCTCAGCCAAGTCTTCACGACTGTCTTCATCGGCAAAATTTACATGAACAAGTATAGCCTGTTCACCGGCTTCATAACGGTCAAACAAGCAGGTTACCTTTGTAATTACTCACTTTTGTTCTCAGAATCCCCTTGCGCACTTGGCATCGTAATAGCTCGTGAAGGCACGACCGTTGAGATAGCATGCTTGTAAACCATCTGACTCACTGTGTTCTTTAACAGGATAACAAACTGGTCGAATGACTCTACCTGCCCCTGGAGTTTAATACCGTTAACTAAATAAATAGAAACCGGAATCCGCTCCTTCCGTAATGCGTTTAAAAACGGGTCTTGTAATGATTGCCCTTTAGCCATCTCAGATCCTTAATTTTTATTATTAAACCGACAACTCAAAAAAATTGTCCCAGCGCTAATTAAATTTATATCACACTTGTCCAAACTAAAGTGTGACTTTTGCAGTAATTTTAGTCAAATTATCTTTAGCAAATGTGTCAAGCCAGGTTAAATCAGGCCATCCTCGTAACCAGGTTAACTGTCTTTTCGCTAACTGCCTGGTTGCAATGATACCTTTATCACGCATTTCTGCATAGCTTAACTCGCCTTTAAGATACTGCCATACCTGACGATATCCCACAGCCCGGATTGCTGGCATGTCCTCATGAAGGTCACCGCGTTCGTACAACGCTTTCACTTCGTCCACCAATCCTTGCGCTAACATCAAATCAAACCTTTGTGCAATGCGATCATGTAACACGGCTCGCTCCTGTGGTGCAATCGCAAACTGGTCAATCTTGTACGGGCAACGATAAATTGCCTTTTGCTGCCAGTGGGTTAGTGATTTCCCCGAACTGCGATACACTTCCAGCGCTCTGGTCAGTCGTTGCGGATCATTCGGATGAATGCGCCCTGCACTGACCGGGTCGACCGTTTCGAGGTCGGCATGCATTGCCTGCCAGCCCCGCTCATTAGCTTCACTGAGAATCGCTTCACGAATCTCTGGGTCAGACTTAGGTAGGGGCGAAATACCATTTATCAAGGCATTAAAGTACATAATTGTACCGCCGACCAGAATGGGCAGCTTTCCACGGCCGTGAATTTCACTGATCAGACGTGTGGTGTCGGCCACAAAGTCTGCCACAGAGTACGCCTCTGTTGGCTCAATGATATCCACCAGCCAGTGTGGCGCAACGGCCATCTCCTCGGCCGTCGGCTTGGCCGTACCAATATTCATGTGTTTATAAACCAGTGCCGAGTCGACACTGATTATCTCAGCGGGTACCTGACTGGCCAGTTCCAGCGCCAATCCGGTCTTGCCGGATGCGGTCGGGCCCATTATCGATACCACCGGGCCGGTTTGATTACTCATTGTTTGTTGTTATCCAGTGAATAAGCTTTTGCTGCGCCACACCAAGGCCATATTGTTCAAGTATGTCAGCTTGCGCCGAAACCGCCAGCTGATCAAACCACTGCCACAAAGGCAATTGTTTAGTTTCCTGATTTTGCAGCGCCTGCGCTAACGCCAAATGGAGCGCTTCTTCCTCTTGTGGAGATGCTTCTACCAGTGCCGGAAATAGACCTGCCCAGGGAAGCTGACGCAGCCCGCCTGGCACTTTAAGCAGGCGCGATTTTCCGCCAGCACTGCTAATTTCAAAGCCTTGCTCAGTTAAAAATGCCGCGCTTTGAGCAGTCAGAGTCTGACTGACGGCCACCGGCATCAACAACGGTTGAGCGACACTCGCCTGATTAAATTTATCAACTAACCAGGGTTTTACTAACTGTTGGGACTCCAGCAGCACACATTGGCTGGTTTGAACGTATAGCCTCGCCCCTGCTAACTCTACAAAGCGTAATCCGCTCCCCGCGTCATCTGCCTGCTCGGGAGCTGGCGTCATCAGTTGCTGGTAATGCTGCTGATACTGACCACTTACCCTGCTGCCTGCAGGTGTATACGGTGCACCGCGCCCTGCCGGACTACCTGTTCCCCCCGAACGCACCTGATGGGACGTTCCGGCTGGCGGATTGTAATCATTGTCGCTACGTTGCACGAGAGGGCGAATGTAATCATGACTGGGCTGTGGTGAAGGCTCCTGCAACATGGTGTCCTGCGCTCCTGCACTGCTGCTTAAGGCATCGCAGATAGCCTTGCAGATAAAATCGTGCACCAGCCGGCTTTGCTGAAACCTTACTTCGTGCTTTGCAGGGTGTACATTCACATCCACTTCTTTCGGGTCGATGGTTAAATACACCACAAACGCGGGTTGTTCAGGCAGTGCCAGTACTGATTCATAGGCCTGACGCAATGCGTGGAGAATAAGCTTATCGCGCATACCACGCCCATTCACAAAGCTATACTGGCAGTCATTGCTGCTGCGCATCTGACTGGCATCGCCCAGCCAGGCCTCAAGCGTGATGGAATCGTACTCACACCGGGTGTGGATAGCATGTTGTAAAAACGCCTGGCCACAGACCTGCCCTACTCGTGAGGCGAGCTGATCCTCACCCACCGCGGTGAACCGCTTGGTTACCTTACCATTGTGACGCAGCATAAAAGCCACATCCGGGCGACTTAACGCAATGCGCTTGATGACGTCTTCAATATGCTGGTATTCGGTTTTTTCGGTGCGCAAGAACTTGCGCCGTGCCGGGGTGTTGTAAAAAATATCCGCCACGTCAATGGTAGTTCCGTCGGGATGAGCCGCGGGTTGTAGGCTTACCGCCATATCGCGACCTTCGCAGTTTGCCTGCCAGGCCTGCTCCTGCCCAGCCGGCTTTGAGGTTAGCGACAGGCGGCTGACAGACGAAATACTGGCCAGCGCCTCACCCCGAAACCCCAGTGACAAAATCTGCTCGAGGTCGTCGAGCGTTGCAATCTTACTGGTAGCGTGCCGCGACAAAGCCAGCTCCAGCTCGTCTTTCGCGATACCTATACCATTATCCCGCAATTTAATGCGCTTATGACCACCTTTTTCGATATCGAGCTCAATACGCGTAGCACCGGCGTCCAGGCTGTTTTCCACCAGCTCCTTTACGACTGAGGCGGGGCGTTCCACCACTTCACCGGCAGCAATCTGGTTTGCCAGTCGGGGCGGCAATAATTTAATTGGCAAAGAAAATCCTGTTAACGTTTTGCTTAGGTACTAGGAATAGTGAGCACCTGCCCGATGCGGACCATGTCACTATTGAGATTATTGGCGGCTTTAATGCTGCTGACTTTAACATTATAGCGCTGTGCCAGCAGGGATAAAGACTCCCCACTGCGTACTTTATGCGTGCGGGTTTCCGATTTTATCGAGGCCCAGAGCGTACCATCCGGCGGTGTTTGTTGAAAATAGCGCTTGGTTGCCGCTAACAACGCATCTGCCAGTTGCTGGCGGTATTTGGACCAGTTGAGGTTTTTCTCTTCCTGCGGATTCGAAATAAACCCGACCTCGACCAGAATAGAAGGAATATCCGGCGCGGTTAATACCGCAAAACTTGCCGCCTGAGGCGCGCGTTTGTGCAGGCGTGTAATCCCTTTTAACTCGCTGATGACTTTCTTACTCAGGTCGTAGCTGGTCGACATGGAGTGGTCCATGGATAAACCCAGGATCGTTTCGGCCAGATAACGCTCTGATGCATTATCCGAAATGACTTCTGCCGCACCGCCGAGCAATTCTGAGTGGCGTTCGCTTTTTTCCAGCCAGCGACCCAGCTCGCTGTCGGCTCGACGCATAGATAACACCCATACTGATGCCCCGCGGGGCTGAGGCTGACTAAACGCGTCAGCGTGAATCGAAATCAGCAAATCCGCTTTATGCTTACGGGCCACTTCCGGGCGACCATTGGGCGAGATGTAATAATCGCCACTGCGCGTCATTACCGCACGCATACCGGTTTCGGCGTTGATTCGGCTCTCGAGCATTTTGGCGATACTCAGGGTAATATTTTTTTCAAAGCTACCAGCAGGGCCGATTGAACCGGGATCCTTACCGCCATGACCGGCGTCAATTGCTACAATAATATCGCGGTCGCGACTGGATTGGTTCATATCCAGCACTACTCCCGGCTCACCGGTTGGTGCGGTGTCCACCAGATCAACCACCAGCCGGTGGCCTTTGTCTTCGGCCGGCGGTATAGCAAACAACGCAGTTTCCGCCTTGCGGTTTAATTCCAGTACGATGCGGGTAGATGAATTGTCTTTGGGTGTGGAGTATCTGACCCGTTTAAGCAGCGGCCCCTGCTTATCGATATCCAGCGACGTATCGCTTTGGGTTGCGGCCAGATCGATCACCAGCCGATCCGGATTACGAAGGGTAAAATAGGTAAATTCAGGGGAACTTTTGAGATCAAAAACCACCCGCGTACTGCCTTCTGAAGGCCATACACGCATATTGTTTATGTCGTTTGCAGCACTCACACTAAAGGTAAGTAAGCACAAACTTATTAATAGTAGTAATTGGTCGCGCAACATACTTAGCCCTGGTGTTGAATTATATTTATCAGGCCGTAAATTCCCCCGAAGAACGATCGGATCCAGCGCCAGGCTATATCCTTTTACACAGCTGCAAGGCAGCTCGCCCTGTTAGCGAGATCGCCGCAATGCTGAATCGTCTTCCAGACTTATCTGGTTCTATACTAATCACTAAATCCGCTGGTGCCAAGTTTTGACCACCATTTTGCGGCCACTCAATAAGACAAACGCGATTATCGCCAAAATAATCGCGGATCCCCATAAACTCGAGCTCTTCAGGATCCGCCAGTCGGTACAGGTCGAAATGAAAGACTTCCAGGCCCGCCAGCGAATACGGTTCAACCAGCGTATAGGTAGGACTCTTAACATTGCCTGAATGACCAAGAGCCTGAATAAAATGACGGCTGAATGTGGTTTTACCGGCTCCCAGATCGCCTTGCAGATAAACCACTATTCCTTGCGGTAACTGCTGCTTTACCGCCTGCGCCAGATCAGTGGCCAGTTTCGCCGTATCCTGTTCAGTTGCCGCGTAAAACGCCCCTTGCGCTAATGCCATACCGATTACTACTACTCAATGATTACTGATTAACCAACGCCCGCAGTGACTCGAACAAATCACTGGCAAGCATCCCGCGCTGACCATACAGACGTGCTACCTCATCGCCGGCTTTGGCATGAATAGAAACGCCGTATTTGGTTGCAATATCCTTGCTAAGCCCCTGAGCCAGCAATGACCCAAGAATACCACTTAACACATCGCCCATACCAGCAGTGGCCATCCCCGGATTACCGTGCTGACATACCCAGGTCTGGGTTTCGTTATCGATAATCGAACCGGCGCCTTTGAGCACACAGGTCGCATGGAATTTCTGCGCACATTGTTTGGTACTGTTAAAGCGGTCTGCTTCCACTTCATCCACGCTGGTATTAAGTAGCCGCGCCGCTTCACCGGCATGGGGCGTAATAATGCAATCGGTGATGGTGTACGACAGCGCATGTTTGCTTAACAGATTCAATGCATCGGCATCGATCACCATGGGTTTAGGATGGGTCTGACAATGCTTCATAGCTTGTTCAAACGCTGCCAGCGCCCAGTCATCCTGACCAAGTCCCGGGCCAATTACCACGCAGGATGCCCAGTTAAGCGCATCCTGCAGGTTCTCATGAGACACCATCAGCTCTGGTCGGCCGGCACTGACCTGAATCGTTGAGGCCTCATGGCAGAATACTTTCACCAGCCCGGTGCCGCAGCGCAAAGCCGCTTCACTGGCCAGACGTATGGCACCTGCGGTGCCGCGATTACCGCCGATGCACAGCAACCTGCCATAGGTGCCTTTATGGCTGTGGATTTCTCGCGGAGCCATGCCCTGGAACTGTTCGATAGTCAGTAACGTGGCAGAGGAACGAGCTAGCTCAACAAAAGCTTTACCAATGCCCAGATCGTCGAACACTAAACGGCCACAGGATTGTTTACCAGCGCCGGTGGTTAACCCGGGTTTAATGCCAACGAAGGTGACGGTTACGTCGGCCTCAATGCAGCGTCCCAGCGACTGACCGGTGTTAGAATCAAGGCCGGAAGGCACATCAATACTCACCACCGGCTTATCGGCCTGATTAACCGCATCGATAATATCGGCAAACTCATTGCGGATATAACTGTTAATGCCGGTGCCTAACAGCGCATCAACGATAAGTTCACATTTATCCAGATGGGCGGCAGTAAAAGGCTCTATTTTGCCACCAGCGTCGAGCCATTTTTGCTGCGCCGTGCCAGCATCGCCCTCGAGAATACGGTGCGGTTCAACAGCACACAGCAAGACCTGCTTCCCGGCTTCTTTCGCATGTAACGCAGCAATGTAACCGTCGCCGGCGTTGTTGCCCTGGCCTACCAGTACTAAAAACACGTCGGTGTTGGGCAGTAACAACTGACACTGCTTAAATACCGCCTTACCGGCGCGCTGCATCAGCTCAAACATTTCCACACCGGACTGTTCAGCCGCAGTACGTTCATTTTCCCGAACCTGGTCGGCGCGATAGAGTTTATATGGTAAGCTGTCGAGCAGTTGAGTATCTAGCATGTGTACATGTCCACTTTACAATCGATAGATCTGGTCAATTTGGTAGACGATATCAAGGCTTGGGCCGTTGCGCTAGGCTTTCAGCAGGTTGGTATCAGTGATATTGATCTTAGTCAGCATGAATATGCCCTGCAACAGTGGCTGGATAACCAGTATCACGGCGAAATGGAGTACATGGCCAGCCATGGAATGAAGCGGGCACGGCCGGCAGAATTGGTGCCGGGCACCGTTCGGGTAATCTCCGTAAGAATGGACTACCTCCCACCGGATGCGTCGTTTGCCCGCCATCTTAAAGACGGCGACATTGCCTATATCTCCCGCTATGCCCTGGGCCGCGATTATCACAAGGTATTACGAAAAAAGCTCAAACAGCTTGGCGAGCAGATCAGTGAGCGACTGGCAGATACTCAGTACCGCCCGTTTGTGGATTCTGCACCGGTACTGGAACACGCTATAGCCGAAAAAGCCGGACTGGGCTGGACTGGCAAGCACTCTCTTACGCTTAATAAACAAGCTGGTTCGTGGTTTTTCCTTGGTGAGTTATTTATTAATCTGCCACTACCGGTAGATGAGCCGGTGGAAGAAAACTGTGGTACCTGCACGGCCTGTATGACCATGTGCCCCACCCAGGCCATCGTTGCGCCCTATCAGGTAGACGCCCGGCGCTGTATTTCCTATCTGACTATTGAATATAACGGCGTAATCCCCGAGGAGTTACGAGCGCCCATGGGTAATCGTATTTACGGTTGCGATGATTGTCAGTTGGTGTGCCCGTGGAATCGCTTTGCCCCGCTTACTGCAGAAAGTGATTTTCATCCCCGCCAGGTGCTGCACGGGCAATCACTACTTACGTTATTTAATTGGGACGAAAAGACGTTCTTACAAAACACCGAAGGCTCGCCCATTCGCCGCATTGGTTATGCAAAATGGCAGCGTAATCTATGCGTTGCTATCGGCAATGCACCGTATTCAGAAGATTATATTGCAGCGCTAAATGCCGCGAAAGATGAAGCCTGCGAGCTGGTTTCGCCCCATTTAGAGTGGGCGCTCGAGCAACAACTCCGTAAGCAGCAAGCGAGCAGTGACGAGAACCGCCAGTTAGCCAGGTTAACCCGAACTATTGAGAAAGGATTGCCGCGCGACGCATAACGTCACGCGGCAGGTTTACGCTTTTACTTGTGATACTGGGCGCTTAAGCGGTGTACTGCTTCAACAAACACACCGGCGTGCTCAGGCGGCACGTCCAGGTGGATACCGTGACCAAGGTTGAATACGTGGCCAGTGCCTTCACCAAAGCCAGCCAGAATATCGCCAACTTCCTGCTCGATACGCGCCGGTGGTGCATATAGCATAGACGGGTCCATATTGCCTTGCAGGGCAACCTTGTCGCCAACCCGGGCTTTTGCCTCCGCAATATCGATGGTCCAGTCGAGACCTACCGCATCACAGCCGGTTGCTGCGATCGCTTCCAGCCACATACCGCCGTTTTTAGTAAACAGCGTAACCGGAACGCGGCGTCCTTCGCTTTCGCGGGTTAAGCCTTCCACAATACGCTGCATATACTGCAACGAGAATTCTTTATAATCCCGTGGTGACAACACGCCGCCCCAGGTATCAAACACCATTACTGATTGTGCACCCGCGGCAATTTGCGCATTTAAGTAACTGGTTACAGAGTCTGCCAGTTTACCCAGCAGCGCGTGCAATACCTGCGGCTCAGCAAACGCCATTTTCTTAATTTTGGTAAATGCCTTGCTCGAACCACCTTCAACCATGTAAGTTGCCAGTGTCCACGGACTGCCGGAAAAGCCGATCAGTGGCACATCGCCTTTCAGCTCACGGCGGATGGTACGCACGGCGTTCATCACATACTGAAGCTCGCCTTCTGGATCAGGTACGCCAATGCGGTCGACATCGGCCTTACAGGTAATCGGGCGTTCAAAACGCGGACCTTCACCGGTTTCAAAATATAAGCCCAGTCCCATTGCGTCAGGAATGGTAAGAATATCCGAAAACAGAATAGCAGCGTCCAACGGGAAGCGGCGCAGTGGTTGCAAGGTGACTTCGCAAGCGAGTTCGGCGTTTTTACACAACGACATAAAGTCGCCGGCAACGGCGCGGGTGGCTTTATATTCTGGTAAATAACGACCAGCCTGACGCATCATCCATACCGGCGTTACGTCTACAGGTTGCTTGAGCAACGCACGCAGATAGCGGTCATTTTTTAAAGCTGGGCGCTCAAGGCTGCCATTGGTTTCTGCCATGGGGATCCCCGGAATCAATTACACTACAAAAAATTGGCGGCGAGTATAGCAAGATTTGGCGAATGTTGCGTATAAATGAGCAGCCTGATGAAAATTGCAGCAGTTTACTTGATTTATCGCAAATGCTTTGCTACTACTATTAACGCTAACTACAGAAGCCCGCCAACGGGCCCCGACGCTAAACAAACTCAAACCCCGCACTTTGCGGGGTTTTTTATTGCTTGTTTACCCATTAAAGGCCGATTTACGATGCGTGGCGAAGACGCTCAATCAGCGCTTCGAGTATTTTACCGGCAATCGACAGTTTAGGTGGTAACATTGGCAGGTTATCAATGTGATACCAATCTGCATCGACAATTTCTTTCTCATCAATAACAATATCGCCACTGTCGTATTCGGCGATGTAACCCATCATCAGTGAATGCGGGAATGGCCATGCCTGGCTGCCAAAATATTCCAGGTTTTTGATTTTAACTCCCACCTCTTCACCGACTTCCCGGTGCGTAGCCTGCTCGACACTTTCGCCGCTTTCAACAAAGCCGGCAATAATCGAATACATTTTTGGGTTACTGTGACGCACACCTCTGGCTAACAGGATTTCTTTACCGCGGTAAACCGCCACAATTGTGCACGGCGAAACACGTGGGTAGCAACGGTGCCCACACTGATGGCACTGTACTGCCATCTCCCAATCCACGGGCTGGGTAGGTGAGCCACAGCGGCCACAAAATCGATGCGTGCGCTGAAAGTGTACATATTGCCAGGCGCGGGAGAGGGTTTCATAAGTTACCGGCGGCTCACTGGTCATTAATTCCCGTAAACCAGCATTGCGCCAACCGGCAGCACTGATATTTTCGGCGCCGAGATCGACTATGTATAAAGGATGAGAGAGCGGTAAGTCAGCGGCATACAGGTGGTGAACCTGATCCTGATAATGATGCAAGAAAGGTAAGTCTGACCAACTCATTAATGGCAGCAGTTCCCCTTCATCAGGGACCAGCAACTGATCGCGATTGAAGATAAGCCAGTGGCCCGGCTGCACTATGGAGTTTCCTGTAAACTTTAACATATCAGCTACCATTACGACGTTGGGTATATCCTAACACAGTGGCATTTAATTGAGCCAAGAAGCGCTGTCTTTTACATGCTGGATAGTTAATTCCTATTATCCTTTAGATGGTTAAGTTGAATTATTTCCGACTGTCATTTGTGAGACTCTGAGGCAGTGTTATACTCAAATTAGATTGATGACAACCTCATGAGGAAGTTCAGAGTGTTAAATCAGGTAGAAATAGCCCGGCAACGCTGGGGCGGCGCGAATAAAACCATTGATAACTGGCTGGATGAACGCCGGCAGTTACTGATCCAGTATTGCCATTTAGCCGGGGTCAATTACCAATCAGCCAATACTCTGCCTGATGAAGCTGAGGTAAACGAATTTTGCGCATTGCTTATGGATTACCTGTCGGTAGGCCATTTTGAGGTATACGAAATGCTGGTGAGCGATGATGCCGATGGACAAGCCCTGAAGCAGGAGTTATTTCCGAAAATCAGCGCGACTACCGACCAGGCGCTGGATTTTAACGATCAATATGCCGAAGGCTTTAACGCACAGAATACCGGGGAGTTTGAAGTCGCCATTACTCAATTAGGGGAAGCCCTGGATGACCGCTTCGAATTGGAAGACAGGTTAATCCAGAGGATGCATGGCCTCGTCAATGATTCCGTGACCGGGTAGCAGTTAGCGTCCTCGTCCTTAAACAGTTATCATAATTTCTTATGCCACTAATTCGTATCAAAATTATTAAAATTCAGCATGAAAAATAGCACTATAATAAGTAAAGCAAGAGCCTACTGTGAGCAACGGGGAGCACGATTTACCCCACTAAGGGAAAAAGTGTATGAACTCATGTTGGAGAAGCGTGGCCCCATGGGTGCCTACGAGCTGCTCGACGGCCTGAAAGAAACCGAGTCCAGCGCCAAACCGGCAACCGTATACCGGGCACTGGACTTTTTGCTCGACTTTGGCCTGATTCATCGTCTTGAGTCCACGAATGCCTTTGTGGCCTGTTATCATTTTGGTTGCCATCACCCGGTACAGTTTCTAATTTGCGACAGTTGTGGTGACGTCTCAGAGATACAGTCTGAAGGTTTGAAAGAAACCCTGGATAACCAGGCAAAACAACACGGCTTCAAAATTTCCAAGCAAACCATTGAAGCCCACGGCCTTTGCGCAGATTGTCAGGAGAGTGAGTCAACTACACTGGGAGAGGAACAACATGAATGCTGAGTTTGTAAACCCGTTTATCGGTGGTCTGCTAAATGTTCTCGAAACCATGGCGCAGACGACACTAACACCCGGTAAGCCAAAGAAAAAAGCCGATGATGTGGCCCACGGCGACGTATCGGGATTAATCGGTATGGTAGGACCTAATGTAAAAGGCTCGATGTCGATTACTTTCGATGAGGCTTTAATTCTGAGCATTATGCAAAACATGCTCGGTGAAGCGTCCAGCGAAATTGATGCTGAAGTTGCCGATATGGTGGGCGAAATCACCAATATGATTTGTGGTAACGCCAAGCGTGATCTGGCCGAGAAAGGTTATGAATTTGGTATGGCAACGCCGGTTGTTGTCTCTGGAAAGCAACACAGCATAAGCCATCAGGTAGATGGTCCGAAGATAATATTACCGTTTAATCACCAACTTGGAAAAGCATATCTGGAAATCTGCTTTGATAAATAATTACTGGCACTCTGAAAAAATTACCTTGTCACCTCATCCCAGAGGCTTTCATTTAATTACCGATTCAATCACCAGCGCATTACCGCAGATTCGTGACGTTGATGTGGGGTTGTTGCACCTTATGCTGCAACATACCAGCGCCAGTTTAACCATTAATGAAAATGCCGCCCCTTCGGTAAGAAAGGACTTAGAATCCTTTTTTAATCATAAAGTTAAAGAAAATACACCGTATTTCATTCATACTTACGAAGGGCCTGATGATATGCCCGCTCATATCAAAAGCAGCCTCATGGGATGTCAGTTAACCATCCCGGTACAACAAGGACGACTGGCGCTTGGAACCTGGCAGGGTATCATCCTAGGCGAACACCGCGACAGCGGGGGCTCGCGCTCAATTATTGCTACTATCCAGGGCCAGTCGTGCGTATAATTGTTGAACTATAGTTTAATGCTGGCACAGCTTTAGCATAGAACTACAGGACACACTTTATTGCCAACACAGGAAGTCAATAATGAAAAAATCAACTCTTACTCTCGCACTCATTGCCGCAGGCTTAGTTTCTGCTCCATCATTCGCTCAGGAATCAGAAGCGAAAGACTGGGCTGGTATCTATGGGCTTTACTATAAAACAGACGAAGGCAAACCAGAGCCGACCGGTCAGCTGGATGACGGTTTTGGTCTGGGTGCTGAATACGGTTTTCGTTTCGATGAAAGCTGGGCAGCAAGAATTTCAGCTTCGTATCTTGATTTAGATGGTACCAATGGCGGCAGCGATGAAAGCGGCCCAATGTTGGGTGTTGATGCCATGTACTTCTTCCAGGACGACCTTTTCTATGTTTTCGGTGGTTTATACCATCAGGATGTCGGCGATGATTACCAGATGCTGGGTTACGGTATGGGTAAACATTGGGCTGTAAATGACGAAGTTGCCGTTATCAGTGAAATTGCGGCTTACCGCGACCTAAGCGACAACTTGTACGACTACAGCGTGAAGCTGGGTGTTTCTTACACTTTCGGCAGCAGTTCAAGCTATTCAGAGCCAACGCCTGCGCCTATGACCACTGCGGCACCGGCTGATTCAGATTACGATGGCGTAGTAGATTCTTTGGACAAGTGTCCGGGTACGCCTTCAGGTACTGTAGTTGACAGTATGGGCTGTAACGCCGATAAAGATGGCGACGGCGTTATTAACAGCAAGGACCAGTGCCCGAATACCCGTGCCGGTATGGCCGTTGACGGCGTAGGCTGTGCAATCGAGCCAGACTCAGATAACGACGGTGTTATCGACAGTCAGGACGCATGCCCGGACACGCCAAAAGGCGATAAGGTTCACCCTAACGGTTGTACCGTGTTTACCGATAAAGAAGTATCCATTGAGGTACGCATCCTGTTTGCTAACAATAGTGCCAATATTGAAGACACCAGCGACCCGCAAATTGTTGATCTGGCCGAGTTCCTGAACCGTTATGGCAGCACTTCAGCCACCATTGAAGGTCACTCTTCAGCGCCAGGTGCCGCACCGTACAACAAAGACCTGTCGCTGCGCCGCGCTAAAGCACTGAAATCCGTATTGGTTAACCAGTACGATATCGATGCGAGCCGTTTAGACACTGTTGGTTATGGTGAAGAACGTCTGTTAGATACAGCTAACACCAAAGAAGCACACCACATTAACCGTCGTATTGAAGTTAAAGTGAGTGAGACTATCGAAGTCCCAGCTCAATAATCTTTAACCTATCCGATAAATGAAAAACGCCTGCGATTGCAGGCGTTTTTATTTAAGGGGCGTGTTATCGGACAAGGCCAAACTGGCTTTAATCAATTCCCAAATTGGGCAAAATGGGTATACTCAATGCTACCGCTATAAGGTGACTTTATTGATTCTAGGTCACCGCCAGTTTTTGCTGGTACTTAGATGCTAAATAGGTTTGTCCGCTGACAATTTTCTGCAGTTTCTCTGCTGCAAGCCACAGCTCCTCAAAACTAATATACAGCGGCGTAAAGCCAATTCTGAGCAAGTCTGGTGCTCTGAAGTCGGCAATCACGCCGGCAGCAATCCAGGCCTGGCAAATCGCATAGGCGTGTTCATGCTGAAAAGCCAGCTGACTGCCCCTTTCTGTAGCTGCGTCTGGCGACACACAGGTAAACTCTTCATCCAGTCTGCAGACCTTGAGGCATTCCAGAAAAAACTCGCCCATGGCCATGGATTTCTGTCTCACTTGCAGCATGTCTACGTTTGACCAAAGCTTGAGTGCCGCTTCCAGCACACTCATAGCTATTACTGCCGGCGTGCCGGAGAGGTTTTGCTTCACTCCCGCTACGGGCGTATAAGCTGAGTCAAAGCTAAAAGGTGTGGCGTGTCCCATCCAGCCGCTAAGCGGTTGCTGAAAAGCACTCTGATGACGCTCAGCCACATAAATAAATGCCGGTGCGCCAGGTCCGCCATTAAGGTATTTGTAGGTGCATCCTACGGCAAAATCCACTTTGCAGTCATCGAGCTTCACTGGCAGCGCGCCGGCAGAATGGGCCAGATCCCAGATCACCAGAATGCCACTTGCATGGGCTAACTCAGTGATCCTCTGCATATCCAGCAATCGCCCGCTCCTGAAATTCACCTGGGTCAGTAACAGAATAGCGATACTTTCATCCAGTTGCGCTTCGATATCACTTTCCTCGCATAGCACCAGCTCGCAATTCGCCTCACCCAACTGTTGTTTAAGCCCCTCAATAACATAAATGTCGGTAGGGAAATTATCTGCTGTGGTTATTACTTTGTTGCGCCCTGCCTGCATTCGTAGGGCACCGCTGAGCACCTTGAATAAGTTTACCGATATCGAGTCGCAGCAAATAACCTGTCCGGGAGCGGCGCCAATAACCGGCGCAATCAGCTCGCCACACTGACGGGGCAAATCAATCCAGGCGTGTTTGTTCCAGCTGGTGATAAGGTCATCACCCCACTGCTGATTTACAACGTTGATAGCACGCTCTTTGGCAGCAACAGGTAAAGGCCCGAGTGAATTACCATCCAGATAAATGGTGTTCGCTGGAATATAGAACTGCTCGCGTAGTGGAGCGAGAATGTCTTGCTCATCGAGATTCTGTGCGATGGACAGCATCATTCAGCTCCTTCCAGTAATTGATCCAGCAACAGCTGATATGCCGGAGTCTGGCTATGCAACCAGTCGAAATGACCGGCCCCTTCGCTGATTATAACTTTACTGCCCGCCAGTTGACTCTGAGTAACCGGTACGATGGCATCGGCATTGCCCTGAAGCAGAATAACCGGCGCCTCGATACTCGCAACATCCGGCGTGGCAGCCGCATATGCCTCGACAAGTTTATCTGGCATACCGTTAAAAAATTGCGGCGTCGCCGTCTGACAACTGTTGGCCCCTTTGGCATAGGTAGCGGGATCGGTAATGGCAGCCAGGCCAATGACTTTTTCTACCGGGAACGTTACAGACTGGGCAGCCAGCAAAGCCAGATGCCCGCCTGCAGAGTGACCAGCCAGGTAAACAGGTACGTCTCCCAGAGCTTTTTCATCCAGCCATTGTTTAACTGCCGGCAAGGCCTGTTGAATATCGGTTAGCGTGCCTGGCCAGCCACCACCAGCATCGCCTGTCCGGCGATACTCAATGGCAAAGGTAGCCACGCCCTGTTTTGCCAGCGCCGTGAACAGGCCCCGGGCATGGGTGTAATCATAAGCATTCAGCCAGCAACCACCATGGGTAAAAACAAGTACACTTTGGGTTTTGACCTGAGCCGGCCAGTAGTAAATACGTTGCAGATTAGTTTCTGCATAGGTGATGTTAGACGCCGCTATCTGATAGCGCTGACTAATCACTTCACCGTACGGCACATTTTTAGGCTTATCCGCTGAACGTTGCGGGCTTGTCTGACAGGCCTGTAGAACCACCAGTGCCGTCAGCAGGCTAATTATTCTTATCATAAATGGCTTCTCTTCTGCTCTGTATTTGATTCTCACGGTACCCCCTGGCTTTTCGCGGGGATTAAGCGGTCATCAGCGTAGCGGCTAATGGCGACGGGTGCAATATACGTGGTCAGTGGAAGCGTGGCTCAGTAAGCGAGCAAATAACAGATAAAAGCTTGCGCATAGCCACTGCTGATAGCACTGTAAATAGCTAAGGCGTTCTGCGACAGGCTTTAATGTCCTGAAGTTTAATACTCGTCAGGTACAGCAGGACCGGCGTAATTATCGAAGCGCGAGAACTGGCCCTGGAAGGTCAGGCGACAAGTACCGATAGGACCATTACGCTGCTTACCGATGATGATTTCGGCCACGCCTTTATCTTCACTGTTTTCGTGATACACCTCGTCACGATAAATGAACATGATCAAGTCGGCATCCTGCTCAATCGAGCCCGATTCCCGCAGGTCCGAGTTAACCGGCCGTTTATCGGCCCGTTGTTCCAGGCTTCGGTTAAGCTGAGAAAGTGCTATTACCGGAATATTAAGCTCTTTAGCCAGCGCTTTAAGTGAGCGTGAAATCTCTGCAATTTCCAGCGTCCGGTTATCGCTTAAGGAAGGCACCCGCATAAGTTGCAGGTAATCCACCATGATCATGCTCAGTCCGCCCCGTTCCCGGGCCAGCTTTCTGGCGCGGCTACGCACGTCCATTGGCGTCAGACCAGACGAGTCATCCACATAGATATTGTCTTTTTCTTTGAGCATCGCCATGGTGTTTGAAATACGCGCCCAGTCCTCGTCGTCGAGCTGTGCGGTACGGATTTTGGTTTGATCCACCCGGCTGAGTGATGCCAGCATACGCATCATGATCTGTTCCGATGGCATCTCTAAACTGAATACCAACACCGGCTTGTCCTCCGCCAGCATGGCATTTTCTGCCAGGTTCATAGCAAAGGTGGTTTTACCCATTGAAGGACGAGCGGCAACGATGATCAGATCGGAAGGCTGCATACCACTGGTTTTTTTATCCAGATCGGAAAACCCGGTGGTCACACCAGTTACTTCCCGGTTGTCTTTAATTAGTGCCTCAAGACGGTCGATAGTTTTACCCAGCACCGACTCAATGCTCTGAGGTCCTTCAGAGGCTCCGGTGCGCCGTTCAGCAATCTCAAACACCTTGCTCTCGGCCATATCCAGAATATCGGCGCTGTCGCGGCCTTCCGGATTGTAGCCCACTTCGGCGATTTCGTTGGCTACGCCAATCAACTCCCGGGTGATAGCCCGTTCACGGATAATCTTTGCATAGGCGGTAACGTTGGCTGAGCTTGGCGTATTGCGGGCCAGTTCACCTAAATAGGCAAAGCCACCTGCGTCTTCAAGCTGATCGTTATTTTCAAGTAATTCAGATACAGTAATCAGGTCAACCGGCTGACTCTGCGCCAGCAAATCAAGGATCGCCTTAAACACGATTTGATGGGAGCGGTTATAAAACTCGGCATCAGTTACCAGTTCAGACACCTTATCCCAGGATTCCGGATCGATAAGCATACTGCCCAGCACAGCCTGCTCAGCTTCAATGCTGTGCGGCGGCACCTTGAGTTTTTCTACGCTTTTATCGGAACTGGCCGGAACAACTTTCACCTGACGATATACCTGAATAATTTGCAAGGAGGTTATTATGCGATATTTAGCGCCTGCTTGCATCGTTTGTTAAGGGAAAATGATCCTTTATCATGGCGAAGCCTATATACTAAAGTTCAAAACAAAGGCCGCTCGCCAAACAGGAGTGTCATGAAGAAAACGTCGTTATTACTGCTAATTTCCGGGCTTGTATCAATCTGTGCGAATGCCAGTGAGACACTGGTAGCGCTGGAGAGTTATCCCGAACCAGGCGCGTCGCGCCCGATGCCAGAATTTAAAGTGGATGCAAGTTGGCCTGATTTACCCGATACCTGGATAATCGGTCAGGTGCCGGGGCTGGCAGTGGATAAGGCCGACAACCTGTGGCTGTTACACCGCCCCAACTCGCTGAGCCCGCTGGATTTGGCACTGGAACAAACGCCGCCTACCGGCGTTTGCTGTGAAGCTGCTCCCCATGTGGTGCAAATCTCCCCCACCGGACAAGTGAAAAACAGCTGGGGTGGTGAGTCCATTGCGCCGGAGATTGACGGTGTTAACCAGTGGCCACAAACCGTGCACGGCTTATTTGTTGACGATAACAATACAGTTTGGCTGGGCGGCAACGGCAAGGGCGATCACGTGGTACTGAATTTTACGGCGGAGGGTAAATTCATTCGCCAATTTGGTACGCGCAACAGTACAGAGGGTAACCAAAGCAAAGAGTCGCTGGGTAATCCTGCGGATATCTATCACGATACCCATACCAATGAAGTCGTCATCGCCGACGGTTATATTAATAAGCGTATCATTGGTTTTAACACCAACGACAATGCGTTTTCACAATATTGGGGCGCCTATGCCTCCATCCCCGGTGGCGGCACCCGCGCAGGGGATTTTGATGTATCACAGGCCACCGCGGGGGCTGATAACATCAACACCGATGCACCTAACTTTGGCGATATAGTACACTGCGTGACAAAGTCAGATAATGGCATGATTTACGTATGCGACAGGCGCAATAACCGCCTGCAGGTGTTTAAAAACGATGCCAGCGGCAAGGCTGTTTTCGTGCGGGATTTAGTGATCGCAGGTGACACCATGGGCCTTGGCACTGCCACCGATGTGGCGTTTTCTCCAGACAACAAGTACATGTATGTGGCCGATATGATGAACGGCCGTATCTGGGTACTCTGGCACGACACCTATGAAGTACTTGGCAGCTTTGGCCGCCCCGGCCGTTACCCCGGTCAGTTTACCTGGTTGCACAGCGTGGTGGCAGATAGCAAAGGCAACCTCTATACCTCGGAAGTCTCCACCGGCAGACGGGTGCAGAAACTGGTGCTTATGCCATAAACCATTCACGCGGAGGCAGAGCCAAACTAAGGCTCTGTCTTAGCGTCATTATCGATTCTCCGCTCAGATACAAAGAAACCCTCTCCTACTTCCCGCAATCAGCTATCCCAGGTTTATGCTATGGTGGTATTTTCGTTTTCACCTAATCAGGGGCCACACAATGAAGTATCCATGGGCTATTCATTTCCTTGCCTGTATCGCTCTCTTATCCGCCAGTGTTTCGCATGCCGAACAGCTTCGGGCCAGAGACTTAAACATTAAGCCCGGCGTCTTACCCACGGGTAAGCTCAACGCCATTACAGACGTGGCCGGTATCAAAGTGGGCCACATAACCTTGCATCAGGGCAAAGCGCAACACACGGGCGTGACAGCAATCATTCCGGCCAAAGGCAATTTACGCCAGAACAAAGTGCCTGCGGCGGTATTTGTGGGCAACGGTTACGGCAAAATGGCCGGCATTAGCCAGATACAGGAACTCGGTGAAATCGAAACACCCATTGTGCTCACCAATACCTTAAACGTGGCCGAGGGCATTGCAGGCGTGGTGAAATGGACGTTGCAACAGCCTGGCAACGAGCTGGTGCGATCGGTGAATGCTGTGGTGGGTGAAACCAACGATGGCTTCCTAAATGATATCCGCGCCAGATTCGTCAGCCCACAGAATGTTATTCATGCCATTGATAGTGCTGATAGTGGCATTGTTGCAGAAGGCAACGTCGGCGCTGGCGCTGGTACCCGTGCGTTCGGTTTTAAAGGCGGCATTGGAACCAGCAGTCGTAAGCTGCCGGCAAGTCTGGGCGGCTTTACCCTTGGCGTGTTAGTGCAAAGTAACTTTGGCGGCATTTTGCAAATCGATGGTCAGCCGATAGGCGAAAAGCTAGGCCAGTATTACCTGTCAGAAGCACTCAACAATGATAGCTCAGCAGACGGCTCGATTATGATAGTGGTGGCCACTGATGCGCCGCTGTCAGACCGCAACCTCTACCGCCTTGCTAAAAGGGCTATGGGCGGTGTAGCCAGAACCGGCGCCAGCCTGACCAACGGTTCCGGCGATTACGTTATCGCGTTCAGCACCGCTGAGACGCTGCGCCGCAGCGAAAAGGAGAGTACTCACCTTGCTCCGTCTTTGTCGAACAACGAAGTGTCTCCGTTATTTCAGGCAGTCATAGAAGCCACCGAAGAGGCTATTTATAACAGTTTACTGATGGCCGAAGATGTGGACGGGCATCGCGGTAAAACTCAGGCTTTACCCATTGATAAAGTAAAAGCCTTGCTGGGTCAGTAAGCCGCTACAAACTGTAAACGCCTCACTTCATATGCACTTTACCGCCTATCATTTTATAGGCGGGCACACCCCGAATGAGCGTATCCCGGGCAAATTCCTGACCACAGCCGGGGCAGTGACAAGGTGTTGTGGTGTAGTCTTCAACAATCCGTTCCTTGAAGCACTTTACCAATGCGCCTTTACCGCCCTTTCGATACTTAAAAAGCGGCGCCTTGCATTGTAAACAGGATATCTGGACGGTTTTTACCGGCCCTTTTTTATTCGGTTTTGCCATGAAGTTGTGAAGTGGTTAAGAGGCCGGTCAGGGTAACAAAGATTTCTCTGGAGATCCCGGGAAGCATTTCTTCCCTCCACAAGCCCCCGAGCCGGTATCTCCTTAACAGCATTGTTACCTGTAAATGTTCGTTTGGGTGAGTAAGCCTGATTGGGAGATACCGGATAGATACTGCGTATCTTCCGGCATGACAATTCAATTCTCGTCATACCGGCCTCCGAGCCGGTATCTTCTTAACAGCCTGGCTACCTGTAAATGTTCGTTTGCGTGAGTAAGCCTGATTGGGAGATACCGGATAGACACTGCGTATCTTCCGGTATGACAATTCAATCCCCGTCATACCGGCCTCCGGGCCAATATATTCTTAACCAACAGGCTATCTGTAAATGTTTGTTTGGATGAGTAAGCCTGATTGGGAGATCCCGGATAGATATTGCGTATCTTCCGGCATGACGGCAAAGAGACTCCCGGATGATATCTTACGAAATCTCCGGGATGAATGAGCGACTGCGTCGCTCATTCATTTAGTAACCGTGACGCGGCCGTTTACTGTGGAGACTCTTACCCGGCTGTTGCCACTACCTTCGGTGAAGTCTATCCACTGGCCCGGGCCATACTTGGCCTTGCTGACCTTGCTATCGTTGATTTGATTGCGAATGCTGCCACCTGCGTGGGCTTCCAGTTCAAAGCGGGCTGACACATCACCATTGAAGTTCAATGTAATGCTACCGCCCACGGTATCAACTTCTACATCAGCATTATCCGCCAGACTCATCGATACCCGCGCATCACCGTTTACCGAGGTCATTTCCAGATCGTCTACTTCAGCCAGTTCCAGGGATGAATCCCCGTTCACGGTTTCCACAGTCACTTCCCGGCTGTTGCTCTTCAGGTCAATCTTACCATTAACACTCACTACCTCGAGAGACTCTGTGCTGTCGTGCTCCACTCCAATATCGCCATTTACTGCTTCAACGGTCAGCATGCCGGTAATCCCTTTGAGCTCTATGTCTCCATTAACAGATTCAACATTAACCTTACCGCCTAAATTACGGCCCTCAATATCGCCGTTAACAACTTCAATTGAGGTACCGCCCTGTAGCCCTTCAATCTTCACATTGGCATTAACCGTTTCGTAGGCAAAGCGGCTGCCTACCGGTACATAAACGGTCAGATTGTCCTTCGCTTCGTCTTTATCTTCCCAACGATAGTGATTATTTTTAACCTCTACATCAATTACCACGGAATTACCGCGTTTTTCGAAAGTAAACTCCTCGGTGAGTTCACCCAGGGTACCAGTGATTCTGACCTGATTTTTATCCCAGGTTTTAATGTCAGCCTTGCCATACACGTGTTCCATTTCCACAAAAGGCTTGCTGTCAGTATCCAGCACCCGGTCGATTTTTTCCTGCGCAAAAGCATTTGCAGAAAACAGTACGCCTGCCACTGCTGCGCCCCAGCAAAGGTTTTTTAAGTATTGTGTTGTCGTTAAAGTTTGCATAATTCACCTATTAAATTTGTTGCCATTTGGGCGCGTGCACTCGCTCAATCAGGTCAATCTGTTGTTGATAAACGCTTTGCAGCATTCGCAAAAGCGCCATGTTATTCGGGTCGTTTTCCAGTGCGGCCTTAATCGCATCGGCCGCCGACTCAAGCTCAGCCAGCTGTCCCTGCCAGTTATCAGCCACGGCATTCTGGTCCTGGTAAGCCACCAGAAGTGAAGCTTTCTGAGTTTCAAATTGTTTACTCATCTGGGCAACCACCGTTGGATTGGTAGAGCCCACTGGTTGCTGCCCACCGCTCATAAACAGCCATACCAGTACTGCTGGTAAAACTAAGCCAGCTGCCGCCAACGGCCACCGCGAACGCGCAGCCTGGGCAGGCGCATCATGAGTAATGGCCAGTTCGATGCCCTGCCATAAATCCCGTGATGGCTTAATATCCTCGGGCAGCTTGTCGAGTTGTTGCTTTAAATTGTCAGGTTGATTATTCACTACCTTCTCCCAACCATTCCTCTAATAATGTTCTGGCCCGGTGATACTGGGCCTTACTGGTACCGGTTGCCATATTGAGCAAGCGACCAATTTCCTCATGCCGATAACCTTCTACCGCGTGCAGCACGAACACCAGCCGCGCCCGCTCCGGCAACCTCACAATACATTTGTCCAGTTGCGTAAGATCGGTTGCTGGTTCAGCCATTAACTGCTGCTCCGTTTCGGGCTCCATGGAAAACACTCTTTTTAACCAACCTTTTTGTTTGCGCAGATAGCTAATGGTGATGTTGGCGGTCACGCTGTGTAGCCAGGTGGCAAACTGGCTCTTGCCAGAAAAGTTACCTAACTTCTGCCATACCTGAACAAACACTTCCTGGGTAGCATCTTCTGCCATCGCTGCATCGCCGGTTAAGCGGTAGCTCAACGCATATACCTTGCCTACAAAGCGGTCGTACAATTGCCGATAGGCAACCATATCGCCCTGCTGCGCCGCTTCTATTTGCTGCTGCAGTTGATGTTGGGTAAATGCTGCTTCGGCATTTACTACATTTCCCTGTTCTACCGTCATACTGAGTGTGTCTGTTTACTTATCATTGGTGTTGTCAAAAGCTTTGTCGTCCGGTTGTGCTGAAAGGTTTAAATGGCAAAAATAAATTTCAGCATTTTTTTGCACGAAACGGTTTTGCTGACTGAAGTATTACTATCAATTTCGCTATACTGGTTGGCGCCGGGATACTCCCCCCAGCCGTTAAAGAGGAACGATTATGCAAGTAGCCGCGTTATATGCCGGAAAACCCGCCCCGCTCGGCCCCAGAAAAGCGCTATCAGCCATCTGTAAACAGCCGGCCTATTTTCTTACTGTTCATCAGGACAGAACCGACGAAGACACCCAGGCCAATAAACGCTTGCATGGCGGCCCGGAAAAAGTGCTTCATCAGTACAGTCTCGCAGGTTACGAGTTAATAAAGCAACACTATCCGGCTCTAGCTGAGCAAGCCATAGCCGGCACCATTGGTGAAAATATCACCGTTAAGGGCATGACCGATGAAGATGTGATGATTGGTGATGTCTACACCTTTGGTGAAGTGGTTGTGCAAGTGGGTGCCCCCCGCGCGCCGTGTAATAAAATTAACCAACGATTTAATACGCCTAATCTCGACCGTTTTACCGGCAATCATGGCATTACCGGCTGGTATTACCGGGTATTGCAAACCGGTATTATCAATACCGGCGATAGCGTTTCTCTTGAGAGCAGGCCGGCGCAAACTGTTAGCGTTGGCGAGCTGATGCGCAGCGTTTACAACCCCGACTATTTTGCCAGAGCCAGCGATTACGTCGGCCTTGAGGTGCTCGATGATGAGTGGCGGGGCAAGTGTGAAAAAGCCATGGCTAAAGCAGGGCGCTGATCCCCTGGCCCTGCTACGCAAATCGGCAGCGGTATTCTGTTACGGCACATTGCTGCTGCCGCGCTATCAGCGCCGCTTATTTGGCCGCAAGTTCACCGCCTCACCTGCGGTTTTACGCGGTTGGCGCTTGCGCATGGGCTACGACGGCTATCGGTTTATCCAGCCTTCCCCGCACCAAAGTGTACGCGGCTCACTCCTCTGGTTAACACCTGAACAACTGCAAGCGGCAGACAACTGGGAGGACGTCCCCTACTACCAACGGGAAAGCGTTTGTCTGCGTTCACGCAATAAAGCCATCAAGGTCTGGGTTTACACCCGCCGGCAAGGTAAGGGCCGCCCCTGTCCGGTACAACTCTATACAACCCATACCTGTGCCCCTCTGGTGATTCGCTCATACCGCCATCGCTTTCACGCTTAGCCCCGCAAGCTGTATATTAATTGACCGCAAAGGTGGCAAATCACCTGATTTATGTGTTTAATTATTAACCACTACGCAGCAGAGCCGGAGGCAACATGGATGTAGAAACAATGATCGACGAAATCCTGGTTAAGGAGGGCGGCTATGTTAACCATCCTGCAGACCGTGGCGGCCCCACTAATTTCGGCATTACCCAAAAGACCCTCTCGCGCTACCTGGAAGTGGCTGTAACGGCTGAAATGGTAAAAGCCCTGGATGTGGAAACCGCCCGAGATATTTACGAGCTCAATTATTACCGTATCCCTCGCATCGACAAATTACCGCCGCCAATTCAGCCTTTCCTGTTCGACAGTGCAGTAAATCACGGGCCGCGGCGGGCCATCAAATTCTTGCAGGAAGTCTGTAACGACGCAGGTTATGGCCCGTTAGTGGTAGACGGTCTGATGGGACCTAAAAGTAAAGCCCAGGCATACGCGTGTTTACAGGAACTGGGGGACTGGATGATTGTAGCACTGGTTGAAGAGCGCCAGATGTTCTACGCCGACATTGTCACCAATGACGCCAGTCAGAATGTCTTTCTGAAAGGCTGGCTGGCCAGAGCCAGAAGCTTCTTACCTGATTACCGTGTGGCATAAGGCAGAACCGTTATGAGTAAACTCTTTGAAAACCCCATCTCGGCGATTACTGATTCCGTATCCAAAGGTGTAGAAACCGTCGCCGGCGTATTTACCTCCAACAAAGAAAAAGACGCCCAGCGTTCTGCCGATGAACAAATGGCGCTGTTAAAAACCTATCAGGCCGAGTTTAACGCACGTCAGAACCGTACCTGGGCTGACTCACTGGCCGATGCATTTAACCGCCTTATCCGGCCCATGATAGTGTCACTGATCCTGTTCATTTTTGTGATCGCTTATTTTTCGCCATCCCATCTTGCTGAGATTACCCTGGCATTAAGTTCGATTCCCGACGGCTACTGGACCTTACTAAGCGTGATTATTGCCTTTTACTTCGGTGGCAGAATGCAGCTCAAAAGCCAGCAATTTAAGTTTAGTGAGACCCAGGCCCAGGCCGTTAAGGCGCTGATAGAAACCAAGGCAGAATTCAGAAAGCTGGAAATGAATAACGATGAGCCCGACAAAGTGTTTGGCGATACCCTGGCGAAAGAGTCCGACTTTGATACCTCCCGGGCTAATCAGGTTAATCCTGTGGTGGAGGCAGCGCTGATCCACGTTAAGGAAGACGGCGCACCCAACACAGAAGATAACCAGAGCAGAAAGGCATTACAGGCAAAAATCGCCGAGATGCAACAGGAAGATGAACAGCAGGTGATATCAAGGCGCCGCTTTGGCCCGCGTAAACTGGGGCGTCGCTAGAAAATAATATTTTAGACATAAAAAAACCGCGCCGGAGCGCGGTTTTTTTGTAAATCACTTAGCGCTTACGCCTGAGCGATGATAACTACTTTAGCAGTTGCCATTACGTCAGAGTGTAATTGCAGGTCGATGTCGTACTCGCCAGTTTCACGCAGTGTACCAGTAGGCAGTTTAACTTCTGCTTTAGCTACTTCTACGCCAGCTGCAGTAATCGCATCAGCGATGTCCTGAGTACCAACAGAACCGAACAGTTTGCCTTCATCACCAGCTGGTGCAGCAATAGTTACTTCGCCCAGCTCAGCAACTTTGTCGGCACGCGCCTGAGCAGCAGCCAGCTGTTCAGCGATTTTCGCTTCCAGCTCTGCGCGACGCGCTTCAAATTTTTCAACGTTTGCTTTGGTTGCAGGAACTGCTTTGCCTTGTGGGAAAAGGAAGTTACGTGCAAAACCAGATTTAACTGTGACAGTGTCACCCAGACCGCCTAAGTTGGCGATTTTATCCAGTAGAATGATTTCCATCGATGCTACCCCTTATTCTTCGCCAGATTACTTATGAGAGTCAGTGTACGGAAGCAGTGCAAGAAAACGTGCACGCTTGATAGCACTAGACAGTTGGCGCTGGTATTTAGCGCTGGTGCCGGTAATACGGCTAGGTACAATTTTACCGCTTTCTGTTACGTAGTTTTTCAACGTAGCGATATCTTTGTAATCAATCTCAACAACACCTTCTGCAGAGAAACGGCAGAATTTACGACGTCTGAAAAAACGAGCCATGATTAATTCTCCTTATTCTTCGCTTGATGCTGCAGGTTTTTCTGCGCGCTCGCCACGAGGTGCAGAATCTTCACGACGTTCGCGACGCTCTTCCTTCATCATAGGAGAAGCTTCAGTTACCGCACCTTTGGTACGCATAACCATGTTACGCAGGATAACATCGTTGAAACGGAAAGCAGTTTCCAGTTCAGCAACAGCTTCAGCAGTCGCTTCAGCGTTGATCAGAACGTAGTGTGCTTTATGCAGTTTTTCGATTGGGTAAGCCAGTTGACGACGGCCCCAGTCTTCCAAGCGATGGATTTGTCCGCCATCTGCTTTCAGAATTGTGGTATAACGCTCGATCATACCTGGTACTTGTTCACTCTGGTCAGGGTGAACCATAAAAACGATTTCGTAATGACGCATTAAAACGCTCCTTACGGTTGTAGCCTCGCGCAGTACAGCCATCTGCATGGAGACAAGGAACTTAATTTGGGTGGCTGTAAGGGCGCGCATTATATAGAGCTTCTTATTACTGCACAAGCTTTATTCAACGAATATCGTTTGTTTGAGTAATCCTCCGTAACCATTGCCTGTTAATCCCAATTTGCCATTTCCGGGTAGAAAACACTTAGTGTTAACCCCACTCCCATTATGAACTATGAATTTTTCTACCAAGGAGGTGTTATGAGTCGGATATTTTTTATTGGTGCCACCGGTGGTGTTGGCCATCGTCTTCTTCCGCAACTGATTGCCCAAGGGCATGAGGTAACAGCATTGCACCGCAAGCCTGAACAGGCCGATTCTCTAATTCACCAAGGTGCAAAGCCGGTTGAGGGCGATATGATGAGCCTTACTCGCGACGACTATAAAGCGCTGCTACAAAACCAGGAGGTTATTGTTTTCTCCGCCGGCGCGGCTGGCAGCGGTAAAGACCGCACCAGCAAAATAGACGGCGACACCCCGGCACTGCTGACGGAATTAGCCGAGGAGCTGGGTATTCAACGTTTTTATTTAGTTTCAGCCTTTCCGGAGGCGGGGCGCACCAAAGGACTCGGCGAAGGGTTTGAGCATTATATGCAGGTGAAGAAAGCGGCAGATGCCCGCCTGGTAAAATCGTCACTGGATTGGGTCATTCTGCGCCCGGGTACGCTGCTCGATGAAGATGCTGATGATAAGGTAAGTCTCGACTATGCCCTCACCTATGGTTCGGTAAAACGAGGCAATGTGGCCAATACCCTGGCGGCACTCATTGCCAAACCCACCATAAGTAGGCAGATCATCGAACTGACCGATGGTGATGAGCCCTTAAGCGAAGCAATAGAGCGCCTGATTACTGCCGCGTAGCCTTACTCAATGTCGGTAGTGACTCCGCCTTTGAGTAAAGAGAGGTTTTTCAGCAATAAAGGGATAAGGCCCAGAGCGGCAGTTGCCACGCTTAATAGCGTATTCAGGGAGCTGCCGCTGGAATAAACAAAGATCACCAGCAGTACCAGCAACAATGCAAAGACAGGGATGCGTAATACGCTCCAGGCGCCACTATTGGCGTTGTCGAGCCAATGGCCAATAACCGCTTCATGCTCTGCTGTGAGTATAAATTGCCGGAAACTTTCGTTAACAATGTGCCAGCCTTTATCACGAAACAGGTATCCACGCCGCACCAGCCGCTCAATAATTACGGCATTGGCGGGGTTAATACTGGCACCATTCGCCAGCTTCCATAAGATAAGTTTTTCCTGGCGGGTACACTCTTCCCACTTGCGCCGGTAAAGAGCGCCGGCATGTTCCAGCATAAACTCGATTACCTGTTCTGGCACCCAGTAATCGCCTCTCTGCGCCTCGTTAATGCCTTCGGCTGCCATCTCTTTAAAGCAGGTGGTTTGCTGGTCCAGCGCAGTAGCTAGATGATGAATTTCTGGCCAGGCCTGACATTCAGACCTGATAAGTAAATTCACATCAAACGGATTACTCAGGCGCTGCTTTTGGACGGGAGACCAGGCATAGCGCTTGGTCATTTCTGAAAACAGCTTACTCCAGCCACTTTTTTCATCGCTGGAAAGGGTCTTAGCAGACTCTTCATTTTCATACGCGCCAGGATTTAGTAACCGATAAAGAGGAGCAGTTTCCGCTACTATCAACAGAGTTACGCCGCTTTGATTGTGCAGCGCGTACAAAAAGCCCAGCGCCTGCTGACGTAGGGCATCGTCGCCACTGACCTGCTCTACCGCTGATATGGCCACTACCAGTTGCCGGGGTGATACGCTGTTTACGGCCTGCTCAACTTCAGCCAGTAAATAATCTCCTCCATCACTTCCTCTCAGGCATTCTGGCAAGCGGAAAACCCGGTTCTGAAACAGGTTGTCAGTTTGCTGGTTCAGGGCTTTTTCTGCCTGAAGTCGCGTGGCATTCAGAATCAGATACGACTGGCCTTTTGGTTGTGTTTCCCCGCCAACAATATCCGGGAAACACGCTGTAGAACCTGTTAGCTCAGAGCAGTCCGGCTGCACCCTATACTGATCCTGTAAATGCTCTCCCATCAGACGCTGGACGAGTAGTTGCCTCACCGCCAGATAAATACCAAAGGGTAAACCTAAGAACATAATGAGCGCTATAAGCGGCCCACTCCCGTGCCTGACAGCAGCCAGCATAAGCAGATCGGCGCGATAGCCCAAATCGTTACCATGCATCGCTGCACTGGTGCCGGTCAGATCTTGTTTCGCCGCAAAGGTTAAATGGCTGACAAATTCGGTCTGGCTCGGCGTAATGCTAAACATCTGATTAAAGAAGCTATCCGGTCTTGCCGGTGCACTGTCAGGCGACCGGTTTATCAACACCCATTTGTTACACAGTAAATCACAACTGGCGGTTGAAGAGGTTTGTATGGTGTCAGGATAAAAACTACTGGTTAACTCAGGTAGCTGGTATCCGGCTGCCATAGCACAGGGAAACGAGGTGTCTGACGGCGTGCAGGGCCGGGCGTTTAAGAAACTCAGATAATCCTCATAGCCAAACTGGTGGGTCAACATGCTCTGTTTTATATGGCTGGCTTCAAAGCTCGCCTGACGTTGAAGTAAATAGTCATGGGCCGTAAAGGCAACTAACGATGATGGCACTACGGCGGCCAGATAAAATAACCCACTCAGATACCACACATAGCCTGAGTTGTAGCGACGCTGCTCTACCGGCCTGTTCTTACGCGGATGGCGCTCTGATATCGGTTGCCTGCCCCATATTCGAAACGCTTCTACCGCTGCGGCTATCATTACCAATCCGGCCACCGCAAATAACTGATTCACCGGCAGCAGTTCACGCTGTACTCCCGACTGATTAATGACATCAATCATGAATAACAACGCGGTAATTACCACAAATCCGGTAACCGGGCGTTTCCACAAACTATAGTGAGCGTCATTCACTCTAAACCTATTCACCAGAAACACACCAATCAATGTGCAACAGCCGGCCCACATCACCATACGACTGGTAAAGGGCAGAATCACCCCGGTCTGATACTGAATGCCCAGCCCGGTAGCAAACAAAATAAGCGCGTAAGTTTTATAACGCGAAATATGTGCAACATCGAAGTAGCCCACTTCCTGCCAGAACCGCTGCAAAATGCCATAACGCAATAAAATAAACGCCGGGATCACAACCAGCATAAATAACAGGACGGCGAGAAAAACCAGGATCATGTTATTGGTTTGCAATGCTTCCGGGTTAAAGAAGACGGCCAGTCGCCAGGGCACGCTGTTCACCGCTGCTGAGCCAGAGCCATTAGCTTTCATCGGGCCAATTAGCACCGTATGCGGGCTACCTTTATAATCCAGCTCCATCAATGTAGGTGAAAGCAACTGATTCTGTTCAGAAGCGACTAACAGCTCCGGGTTACGGTTGGTTTCGGTAAAGAAGTTTTCAATCAGACTTAGCGAGTCATCACTGTGGAACAACACATTGCCATCTTCGTCTATCACTGCAAACCCAAAGTTATTAGGCATAACCCGGTCAACCAGACTCCCCAACCGGGTGCCGGCAATAATTAACTTTGGCTCAGCATTAGCACTTTGCTGGAGCGGCTTTTGAAAGCCTTTTTTCTGGTAGCTCGAAAAGGTCTGCGCCAGCCTGAACTGACTGTACGCTTCCACACTGTAAGGAGCAGGTTCATCATCAAACTTGCCTGCTGCAAACGGGATCGACAGCATGGCATTTTTACGGCCATCTTCAATATTAAACACCCGCTGGATGAAAAACCGCGACATCCTATCATCGTCTGTGTGGGACAACTGCCAGAACTGACCAGCCAGACCGGCTTTCACATAGTTTCGCCTGGCCAGGTTGATGGTTTGCCCGAAGACCAGATGCTCCGAACTATACAGCACCGGATAATCGGTACTCACTGTGCCAGTTGCATCGATTACCGCCACCGTTTCAACAATTCGTTTGTGCGCCAGTGCGCCTGGTGAGGAATGACTCTCAGCAGTCAGGGTTCCCTCACATATTTGATTGTCATACACACCAGTCTCGCCACTGGTGGGGCGATGGCGTTTACACTTTTCATCAGTCGCCTGTTCCACAATGTCGAGCACCGTGCTCACTTCTTCCACAAAGTCATGACTGATTTCGCGATGCATCAAATGCAGCTGCTGAGCTTTTACCTCTTCAAAATAATTAAAAAACAACTCCTGAATTAAGCCGATGGTGACAATCCCAATGGCTATGGTCATCCCGAGCATTATCTGGCTTTTGTCGCCCCTGGCGATGGCATGAGTGGTACTGATATAGCGCAGTTTAATCAGCGGAGTAATGGCAATTAAAAACAGCAAGCCTAAAATCAGCCACATGAGTAGCGTGGGAGAAAGCTTCAGTTTTTGTTGGTTGATGGCGCTTTTTTCTATCACCCCAACCAGATACAGCTCCTGCCCTGCTGCTGTTAAGGCGGTTTCCATTACCGGGTGCACGTACACTCTGAAGTCGATATCGCTCACCTGAGTATCGATAAAATTTGTTCCCTCAATCACGGTATTGGGCGGGGCAGCCTCGGCTGTAGATGACTGTGCGGGTGGATGTAAATGGGTAATGCGCTTGATCAGCAGCTCGGTTTCATCACTTAACTGCGATGCATGATTCACCACTGATAGCACCTTGCCATGTTCATCAACCAGAGCAACTGTCTGGAAGCGGGCGACCCGCTGGCCCAGAGAATCACTGACTTTACCCGACAAATGAAGTTTAAAATAAGCGCTCTTATTATCCGGGGCTTCACAGGCTTTATAACTAATAAAATTTGCCTGGTCGAAAGGCTCAAACAAAAGCGTATAGGAAGATGACGGCGGTGAGGGAATCGTGGCTTTTTCCTCCACCCGAATGGCGGCCAGGTCGTCTGAAACCGAGAGTTTTTCGATGGCGGTTTTCAACACATCCTGGTTAACAGCACACTGTTGCTGGTCATTGTCATCGGCAAGGATATACTGAGACGTGACTTTCACCTTATCGAAACTTCGGTGTAGCGTGCCTTCTATCTGCTTGAGTTCGCGAAATAGCAACGTGTTGAGGGTATCCTCGTTGCTATCCATTTTAAAATAATAAATAACGCCTGAAATGATTGTGCCCAGGGCCAGCACCAGCGCTATAAACAGAAGCTTGGAAAGGTTGCGTTTGAATGGCGTCATAAGCGTCCGGCTTATATAACGTTACACCCAATCGCTAGCGAACTGCAGTAACCATCAAACGTTATAATTTAGTCATATTGATTGTTCATTATTTAGCCAGAGCATAGCGCCGGCAGCATTTTTTATCAACCAAAACTGTATAGTTAACCAGCGCTATCAGGCACTGGCCAGTCCCAGTTTCACGGCAAAATACACAAACAGACCGCCAGCCGCCTTATTTAACCAGAAGCTTAAGCGGCCAACACCGGACAGGCGCTTACGGAGCCACACCGTGCCGATAACCAATAGCAAACACCAGGACGTCCCGGTCAGCGTAAATATGCCGCCAAGGGCCAGGAACATTGTGGTTTTATCAGCAACTTCGGCCGGTATAAATTGTGGTACAAAAGCCAGAAAGAACAGCGCAACCTTGGGGTTTAACACATTCGTTAAAAAGCCACCGGCAAAAATTCGCTGCAAACTGGCGGTGCGAGGTAACTCAACGTTTTGTTCTGCCTCAGGGCCGTCCTGCTGTGGCCGTTTTGCCATTAGCATAGAAAAGCCGAGGTATAACAGGTAAACGCACCCTGCTACCTTAATCACCGTAAATGCCCAGGCGGAAGTGGCCAGCAAAGCACTGAGTCCCAGCGCTGCTGCCACAATATGTACGCTGACACCCGACATAATTCCGAGTAATGCCACTACCCCGGCGCGAGCGCCCTGAGTAGCACTGCGGGCAATGATGTATAACGAATCCGGCCCGGGCAGAATGTTTAACAGCAGGCAGGCAAAGATAAACGGGATAACATTGATAACGTCAAACATGATGTACTCTGGACTATCAGTAATAAGAGTAAGTTACTCCAGCCACACCAACATGGCAATCCCGGCAACCGCCAGCGCGGACCAGACAGAGACATTACGGCTCACTCTGTCGCCAAGCAGCCAGCCAATGCCCAGAGAAAGCAACACACTGGCTGCCAGCAGGGTTTGTGCAACGGCCGCTTTGGTATAACTGAACGCCAGCATTTGTAAGGTTAGTGCCATAAATGTGCCGATAAACACAGCGAGCGTAAACAGTCGCCAGGTTTTGCCCTTATCTGTGGTTGTAGGCAACCAGTGCTGTCGGGTAACCACCATCAGTAAACAAATAATCAGCAGGCCGCCCAACAGCCGGATAAGGCTGGCATTAAAGGCATCAATCTCAAAGGACGTCAGCACATCGCGGCTAATAACAGCCCCGACCGCCTGACAAAGCGCTGCCAGCGCAGCATAAACATAACCGGTTGGCGAAAATAAGGTTAACGCCGCGGGCTTGTGGATTTTTACAATCACGTCCACCGAGATGATTACCAGCGCCACCGCCAGCCACTGCTGCCAGCTTAACCACTCACCAATCCATGCCATGGCCAGTAAGGCGGTTAATACCGGTGCCAGTGTTTCAGCAATCAAAATAGACTGGGCGTCACCGATTTTACTAAGCGCCTGAAAGAAAAAAGTATCGCCCAGGCCGATACCAATAACGCCACTAAGCAACAACCAGCCCCAAACTGCGCCCGGAGCTTCTATGGGAGGAAACAACACCACTGACACAGCCAGGAGCAATCCGGCAGACAGCAGTCCTTTCCAGAAATTTAGCGCCAGTGGTGAAAAAGCACTGCCCAGTACCCTGAATAAACGGGCAGACACCGCCCAGCAGAGCGCCGCAGCCAGCGCGGCAAATTCGCCAATCATAATCTGTTCCCCAAATTTACCGCAAAAAAATACCCGGCAAAGCCGGGTATATTATTTGCAGCTAGTTTGACAGCTTAGAGTTCGCGGAGCCAGATATTCCTGAAGCTCACCAGATTGTCGTGATCCTGCAACTGGATAGGCGCGCAGCCGTGGGCTTTATACTTCGGCGCACCAATCCATTCTGTCGTGCCCTGGATTTCCACATGGTTTTGTACCACGACACCATTATGGATAACCGTTACATAGCCGGGCGATTCCAGAGCTTCACCGTCGAATCTGGGCGCGGTAAAGATAATGTCGTACTCCTGCCATTCACCTGGTGGGCGGGTGGCATTCACCAGTGGAATGGTTTGCTTATAGACCGATGCAGCCTGGCCGTTGGGATAGGTTTTATTCTGGTAAGAATCGAGCACCTGAATCTCATAGCGTTCCTGGAAGAATACGCCACTGTTGTTGCGTTTCTGCCCGTCCATATCTTCTTCTGGCTGTGGTGCTCGCCATTCAACGTGCAACTGTACATCACAGAAAGATTGCTTGGTACGGATGTTACCCGTGCCAGGTTTCACAGTGACCGTGTCACCACCGAGAGTCCAGTTCGCTTCGCCGCCTTTCACTGATTCCCAGGCCGACAGATCGGTACCGTCAAACAGTACAACCGCATCAAACGGCGCTTTGCCAACCGGCGTTTCTACTGCTTCTGGTACAGGTTCCCAGACTTCGGTTTTTTGTGCCTGTTGCCAGGGCTCAAGATTTTCCTGCGGGGCAGCACAAGCCGCCAATGCAGGCGTTAACAGCGCCAGGCCGGCGACTGTTGCTAAATGATTGTTACGCATAAATTGTGTCCTCTTAATTGGCAATTCATCAACGACCTGAAATCAGGTCGCCCAGGCTCTGTCGCCCTTCTCATAGGGCAGATCGCCATCAAACTTGCCAGGAATACCCACGTAACGCAGTACCTTGGTAGCGCCTACTTCTGACGTAAAGAAAGTAAACAGGGTTAGCTGCTTAAACATCGTGAAGTAATGCGGTAACGGATCGGTATCATCGGCATCACGGCTGTTAGGCCGCTGATTAACTGCGCCCCACAGGTTACGCTCGGCATTGTACTTCTTTGCTTCGGCATCCAGCTCCGTCAGCAACTCAAAACGCTGTGCATTGCTTAAGACAAGGAACGGCGTATCGAAGCGTTCGTCACTGGCCAGGTTGAGCTTACGCAGGCCATCTTTAAACGCCTGTTGCTGAACGGGCGTGTAACAGTCTGCTACCAGTACCGCCATCATTTGTGCACACTGGGCATCTTTAGCTCCCGGTGTGTCCGTGCGTGGCATAATGGTTTCAGCCACTTCGCTCATAAGGCTGATATCATCCTTACTGAGGCCCACCTTAGACGGGTCTGTAGCTGGCACCTTTAAACCCCAGGCCATAGCATTACTGCCTACAAAGGCAGCGCCGGTTGAGGCCGCAATCATTTTAAGAAGGTCGCGTCTATCCATCTCAGATGTTCCCCTTTTTCAGTTCTTCAACAGCAAAGTTAGCAGCCCTTGCAGTTAATGCCATGTAAGTCAACGATGGGTTAACACAAGAAGCCGAAGTCATCGCCGCACCATCGGTAACAAATACGTTGGGCGCATCCCATACCTGGTTGTGTGCGTTAAGCACTGAAGACTTAGGATCGCGGCCCATGCGTGCACCGCCCATTTCATGAATACCCATGCCCGGCGCGTAATCCGCGTCGTAACCCTGAACATTCTTAAGGCCCATTTTTTCGAACATTTCCACTGCGTCATTCATCATATCTTTACGCATGGCTAATTCGTTTTCTTTGATCTCAACGTCCATCTCCAGCACTGGTAAGCCCCACTTGTCTTTTTGTGCTTTATTGAGATACACCTTGTTGTCATGGTTTGGCAGCATTTCACCAAAGGCCGTCATACCAATCGACCAGCTGCCAGGCTCACTCAGGATGTTTTTCAGATCGGCACCAATGCCCATCTCGGCCACGTTACGGTTCCAGCCCTGACGACTTGCCGAGCCCTGATAACCAAAGCCACGCAGATAGTCACGCTTATCATCACCCCAGTTACGGAAACGCGGGATGTAAAAACCAGAAGGACGGCGTCCGTAATAGTATTTATCTTCAAAACCCTCGATGTCGGCCGATGCGCCCACGCGGAAGTGGTGGTCCATAATATTATGGCCCAGTTCGCCGCTGCTGCTGCCCAGACCGCCATCCCACACATCGGTGGCTGAGTTCATCAGCATCCATACCGAGTTAAGGGCCGACGCATTCAGGAACACAATCTTGCTCTTAAATTCGTAAGTCTGATTATTTTCCGAATCAAGGATTTCAACGCCGGTTGCACGTTTTTTGTCTTTATCGTACAGCACGCGGGTTACAATAGAGAAAGGACGCACGGTCAGATTTCCGGTTGCCATTGCTACCGGCAGTGTTGACGACTGCGTGGAGAAGTAACCGCCAAACGGACAACCCAGCCAGCACTTGTTACGGTACTGACAGTTCACCCGGTTTTGCTCTGGCTTTGGCTCGGTCATGTTAGCACTTCGGCCATTGATAATATGACGAGTGCCTTTAAACGCTTTCTGCAAACGCTTGGCGAGATCTTTTTCCACCACATTGAGTGGCATTGGCGGCTGGTACTGACCATCAGGCAGTACGTCCAGGCCATCGCGGTTACCGCTGATGCCGGCAAAACGTTCTACATAGTCATACCAGGGCGCTAAATCGTTGTAGCGAATTGGCCAGTCTACGCCAACACCTTCTTTGGCATTGGCCAGAAAGTCTTCTTCATTCAGACGGTAGCTCTGACGGCCCCATAACAGCGAGCGGCCGCCCACGTGGTAGCCACGGTACCAGTCGAAACGTTTCTTCTCGACATAAGGTGACGTCTGGTGACTTTCCCACATGCCATAGGTAGATTCATTCAGCGGGTAGTCACGCTTGATCACCGGCTCCAGTTCTTTCATTTCCTGGGTCGCCAAATCACGGTGCGGATAGTTCCACGCTTCATTGTGAGCGTTTACGTAATCCTTGATATGTTCAATATTACGACCACGCTCCAGCATCAGGACTTTAAGTCCTTTTTCGGCCAGCTCTTTAGCTGCCCAACCGCCGCTGATCCCTGAACCAACTACGATTGCATCATAGACATTATCTGCCATTACTTCTCCCCTTAAATCGTCTAGTTTTACTAACCGATTTTGTGTGTTGCCCAATCACACATCACAAATCAGAATGGCCTCGCGCAGCGATTCAATCTGACCCAGAATGGTTTTTGGGGTTGGTAAAAACTCCTGAGCTACATATCCGTTAAAGCCGGTCTTGTTAATTGCTTTGATAATCGCCGGATAAAACAGCTCCTGGGTGTCATTTATTTCGTTTCTGCCGGGTACGCCGGCGGTGTGGTAGTGACCAAAGTACTCATGGTTATCCCGGATGGTACGAATGATGTCACCTTCGCTGATTTGCATATGATAGATATCATAGAGCAGCTTAAAATTAGCTGAACCGAGCTGTTTGCACAGGGCTATGCCCCATGCCGAGTTATCCGCAAAGTAATCCGGGTGATCCACCTTGCTGTTAAACAGCTCCATTTGCAGAATTACGCCACGCTTCTCAGCCTGCTTAATGATTCGCTTTAAGCCGGTGACAGCGTGTTGCAGCCCCTGCTCCGGGCTAACGCCTCGTTTGTTACCACTAAAACAAATCAGGTTGCGGTAACCCGCATCGGCGACTAGATCAATGTGCTTTAAGTAGCGCTCCGTCAGTTCGTCATGGAACTTCGGATCAGCCCAACCGTCTTCCAGGTTAAGCTCGGCACCATTACACATTGAGCTATCGACGCCATACTTTTTGAGCGCTGGCCAGTCGGCCGGTCCCACTAAATCGATGGCATTAAAGCCAATGGCTTTCGCCGCCATACACAGCTCTTCAATGCTTAACTCGCCGTAAGTCCAGCGAGCTACAGAATGATTGATATTCCCTTTCAGTTTTAATCCCGCGATGTCATCCGGCAATGCCGCCAGCGCCGACGAACTTAAACTGGCGCCGGTTACCCCGAGTACCAGTTTTTTGAGCAGGTCGCGACGCGCGATGAGCGCGTCGGAAATAGCAGGTTTCATTGGGTTATCAGGCATCTGCCTTAACCTCTTCTTTCTTGAAGATTAACAGGAACAGAACCAGTACCACTGCGGCAAACGCGGCCGGGAACAGCCAGATTTGCTGCCAGGCATGACCCGTATCACCGGCATAGTTGTCGGTGATCTGACCCGCGACCCAGAAGCCTACCAGCATACCTACACCGTAAGTCGCCAGCGTAATCAGGCCCTGAGCAGCACTTTTTACTTTGTCGCCCGCTTTGGCATTGGTATAGATTTGGCCTGACACAAAGAAGAAGTCATAGCAGATACCGTGCAGGGCAATACCGATGATCAGCAGGAATAATCCCGACTCGGCGTCACCAAAGGCAAATAATGCGTAACGCAGTACCCAGGCTGCCATGCCCAGCAGTAGCGTCATCTTGATGCCAAAGCGGTTCAGAAATACCGGCAGCGCCAACATAAACAGCACTTCAGACACCTGACCTAAGGTCATTTTACCGGTGGCATTCTCAACGCCAATCTCAGTAAGAAACGGGTTGGCATTCTGGTAATAGAAGGCCAGCGGAATACAAATCAGTACGCTTGATGCGAAGAACACAAAGAAGTTACGGTCTTTGAGCATTGCCAGCGCATCCAGGCCCAGTAACTGGCCAAGGCTGGCCGCTTCTGAACCTTTTGCAGCCGGCGGCGTGGCAGGCAGCGTAAAGCTGTAAATACCGAGGGCCAGTGAGGCAATTGCACACAGCATGAAGGTGTTACGCAGCATGCCGTCAGCAATACCTTGCTGCGAATCCCACGAGAATACGTAGCTGATAACCAGACCAGCGACAATCCAGCCGATGGTGCCCCACACCCGAATTTTACCAAACTCTTTAGACGGGTCTGACATTTGCCCGAACGATACCGAGTTAACCAGTGCCAGGGTTGGCATGTATGCAATCATGTAACCCAGTACGTAAGGGTAGAAGCCAGCAAAGTCGGTCGACATGTACATCATGTACATTAATGCCGCGCCCACCAGGTGCAGAATGCCCAGAATACGCTCGGCATTAAAGAACCGGTCAGCAATCAGACCAATGATAAACGGTGCAATGATCGCGCCCCATGACTGGGTTGAGAATGCCATACCGATTTCACTGCCCGACGCGCCGAGCGTGCCGCCGAGAAAGGTTCCCAGCGTTACAAACCAACCACCCCAGATAAAAAACTGGAGAAACATCATAATACTCAGACGTATTGTTATTGTGTTCATAGGCTCCTCGCCAAATGTCTGTACTGACCGTACTTTTTGTACCAGTTACGTGTTGTTATTAATCTTTTAAGCCCAAGATTCGGCGGTTACGTTCTTCACTCGCCTCGGCGCCGGCAAAATCATCAAACGCATGCTTGGTAGGTTCAATGATATGGCTGGCAATAAACGGCGCGCCCTCGGCGGCCCCCTGCGCAGAGTCTTTCAGGCAGCATTCCCATTCCAGCACTGCCCAGCCGTCAAACCCGTACTGAGTTAACTTGCTGAAGATGGATTTGAAATCAACCTGACCATCACCCAGTGAACGAAAACGTCCGGGACGTTCCTTCCAGTCCTCATAGCCGCCGTAAACGCCGGAACGACCGGTAGGGTTAAACTCAGCATCCTTAACGTGGAACATTTTAATGCGCTCGTGATAACGGTCGATAAAGTCCAGGTAATCCAGTTGCTGCAGCACAAAGTGGCTGGGGTCAAACAGAATGTTGGCACGGGGATGGTTATCCACCGCTTTCAGGAAACGTTCAAAGGTTGCGCCGTCATGCAGGTCTTCACCGGGGTGAATTTCATAACACACATCCACACCAGCTTCATCAAATGCATCCAGAATTGGCTTCCAGCGTTTAGCCAGTTCAGCAAAGCCTTGTTCAACCAGGCCAGCGGGACGCTGTGGCCATGGGTAAACAAGGTGCCACAGCAACGCACCGGAAAAGGTTGCATGAGCTTTCAGTCCCAACCGTTCGCTTGCCTTAGCGGCAAACTTTAATTGCTCAACCGCCCATTCCGTGCGTTCCTGCGGTTTACCATGGAGGTGTTTGGGTGCAAAGTTATCAAACAGCTCGTCATAAGCCGGATGCACCGCCACCAGTTGACCTTGCAGATGCGTTGAAAGTTCGGTGATCTCAATGCCGGCATCGCGACAAATGCCCATCACTTCATCACAGTAATCCTGGCTGTTAGCAGCCAGTTCTAAATTAAAAATATCGTCGTTGCCGGTAGGCATCTGAATGCCTTTATAGCCATTCTCAGCAGCCCACTTAACAATGGTATCCAATTTATTAAATGGCGCTTTATCACTGACAAACTGGGCTAAAAAGATAGCCGGGCCTTTAATCGCAGACATGGTTTACTCTCCTGCTTAATTCGTTAATTAGGTGCGTGTTATTCAGCGTCGAAAAAGTCGGTCCATTTGGCGTCACTTGCCGTGCTCGCCAGCATGGTTTCGATAAAGGCGTTACCGCGTAAACCGTCTTCCAGACCCGGCACCCCTTCGGCTTTACCGGTTTGCCCGCTGCGAACCGCTTTGGCAAAAAAGGTATACAGATTAGCCATGGCTTCCAGGTACCCTTCCGGGTGACCACCCGGAATGCGGCAACGGGCGTTGGCTTCATCACACAGACCAGGCATGCCGCCACCTGCGCGCAGAGTGACCATCGGACCGCTCAGCGAACGTACCAGCAGTGAATTAGGGTTCATCTGCATCCACTCTAAGCCGCCTTTTTCACCGTAAACTCGGATTTTCAGGCCGTTTTCTTCACCTGCACACACCTGGCTGGCCATCAGCACACCAGATGCGCCGTTTTCAAAGCGCAGCAGTGCCGCACCATCATCATCCAGACGGCGCCCCTCCACGTGGGTATGCATGTCGGCGCACAGTTTGGTGACCTTATCACCAGCCACAAATTCCGCCATGTTCAGCGCATGGGTGCCAATATCGCCCATACAGCCACTGCCGCCGGATTTGCTCGGATCGGTCCGCCAGCCAGCCTGTTTGTTGTCTTGTAACTCGATACCTTCGCTTAACCAGCCCTGCGGATACTCCACAAACACTTTGCGGATTTTACCCAGTTCGCCGTTAGCGACCATGTGCCGCGCCTGCCATACCATGGGATAACCAATATAGGTATGCGCCAGACCCAGTAATACCGGTTTTTCCTGCAACACTGACTTGAGTGTTTTGGCTTCATCCAGGGAAATAGCCAGTGGCTTTTCGCAGAACACATGGATGCCGGCTTCCAGTGCAGCCTTGGTAACTTCCACGTGGAGGTGATTAGGCGTTACTACCGCCAGCACCTGTACGCGCTGCTCTTCGGGCAGCTTCGACTCTTGTTCGATAAGCGCCTGCCAGCTGTCATAAGCGCGGTCCGCTGAAATACTCAGTGACTCGGCAGTTTCCAGGTTATTTTCCTGGTTGCGGCTAAACGCGCCACACACCAGTTCGTAATGTCCATCCAGCCCCGCTGCATGACGGTGCACCGCACCAATGAAAGCACCCTGACCGCCGCCGATCATGCCTAAGCGAATTTTCGCAGTTTTTGCCACGTTCAAACCTCGATTTGCAGTTTTCGTCCAAAACGCACTTGTGTACTTTTTGTTAATGATGTAAAAATGTAACGGATTACATCGGAGTATAACAAGATTATTCACCAGATCTAGTCCAAATTGATGACAAATATGTTAATCAAATGGAGTATTTTTTGGTTAATGCGCGGAGAACACGCATTTTTAGCTAGCTGAAAACAGAAACTTTGTTAACATAAAAAAACAATAAATGTTATCGGTTACATTGTTTATTCAAGCTTGTGAGGGCGATTAGTTGTCGAATATAAGAGAAGTTGCTGACCTAGCAGGCGTTTCGGTGGCCACGGTGTCACGAACGTTACAGCAACCAGAATTGGTATCGCCAAAAACCCGGGCTAAAGTGACCCGCGCCATCGAAGAACTCAATTACAAGCCTAACCTGATGGCGGTGAAGTTTCGTTCAGGAAAAACCCACAACATTGTGGTACTGGTGCCCACCGTAGCTAACGTGTTTTTCGCCAGGGTGATCCGTGGCATGCAGGAAGCAGCTGCTGCTGAGGGTTACTCTTTATTGTTAGTAAATACCATGGGCGATAACGCGACCGAACAAATTTACGCGCGGATGATCCATACCTCCCAGGCTGATGGTGTTGTGCAACTTCGCGCCTTTAACCCCTTCAGTGATAATGACGCAGATGAGCAGGGGTTATTACCCATGGTTAACGCCTGTGAGATCCTCGATACGCCCCAATGCCCCACTGTCTCACTGGACAACCGTCTGGCCGCTACGGCAATGACCGAACATCTGGTTGAACTCGGCCATCAGCACATCGCCATGATCAAAGGCCCGGCTTCCAGCCCCTTAACCCGTGAGCGGATGCTGGGCTTTAAGGATGCCCTGCAAACTGCCGGGCTCAAATTCTGCGAAGAGCTGATGTTCGACGGCGACTTTACGCTGCAATCCGGGTACGATGCCGCCGACCGCATCCTTAGCCAGTCACATCCTGTTAGCGCCATTTTTTGCGAAAACGATGAAATGGCGCTGGGCGCTATCAGCCGCCTGAAAGCCGCCGGTTTACGCATTCCTGAAGACATTTCAGTATCCGGCTTCGACAATATCGCCTTTGCAAAATTCAGCGATCCACCATTAACCACTATCGCTCAGCCGGCAGAGGAATTTGGTGAGACCGCCATTAACCTGCTCATTGATGTTTTAAAGGGCAAAGCCAAACGTGCAGTAAAAGTCATTCTGCCGTACCAGTTAATTATCCGAAACAGCACAGGGCCAGCCCCGGCGCAACCGGTAAACCTAACCCGGTAAGGCTGTGAATATGCCAATAAAAGGGAGACAACCTATGTCGCAACACCGTAAAAACAGCTCAATCATCACCACCGCCTCTGCCAGCAAGCTGAGTCGCCGTCGTTTTATGCAAATGTCGGCCACCGGCGTTGGCGCACTCTTTGGTGCCGCAGCCTGTGGCGGAGCATCCACGGTGACCACTGCCGCCAAAGACAATCGCGTTGGCCTGCAACTGTACACGCTGCGCAGCATGATGGAAAAAAGCGTAACTGACACCTTAAAACTGGTTGCCAGCGTAGGCTACAAAGAGCTGGAGTTTGCCGGTTTCTACGACAACGACCCTAAAGACGTTAAAGCGTTAATGGACGAACTGGGTTTAACCGCTCCGTCCTCTCACGTTTTACTTAAATTTATGTCTACCGACGCTGACGTCGAAAAGCAAATCGAAATCGCTAAAACCATGGGTCACAAATACGTGGTAGTGCCGTATATCTTCCCTGAAGATCGCAGTACTGATATTGCCGGCTATCAGCGCCTTGCCGAGCGTTTAAACAAACTGGGCGAAACCTTTAAGGCCAACGGTATTCAGCTTGCCTACCACAACCATGATTTTGAGTTTGAGAACATGAACGGCCAGGTGCCATACGACGTGCTGCTGGATGAGTGTGATGCCGACCTGCTTGCCATGGAACTGGACTTATACTGGACAGTCAAAGCGGGCCTGAATCCGGTAGATTATTTCAAGCGTAATCCGGGGCGCTTTAAGCTGTGGCATGTGAAAGACATGGATGCTCAGGGCGAATTTGCCGACGTGGGTAAAGGCACCATTAACTTTGACGATATTTTCGCCCATGGTGAGTTATCGGGTATTGAGCATAAATTTGTTGAACGAGACAAAACCGACGATATGGTCGAAACCATCAAGCAGGGCTACCTGACGGTTAGTCGTCTGAACGATAAGTACTAAGTCTGTTAGCAAGCATAAAAAAAGGGGCCTCGGCCCCTTTTTTTGTTGTCAGCATTTACGCCTTAAGATACTCACGGATCACGTAATGCAGGATGCCGCCGTGCTCGTAATAAGTAAATTCATTGGCGGTATCAATTCGCACCGTTAAATCAACAGTCAGCGTGCTGCCGTCGACCTTGGTAACGGTCATTTGCGTGCTTTTCTGACCACGTTCCACCGGCTCGATAGAGAACTGCTCATTACCCTCAAGACCTAAGGATTCGGCACTGTCACCGTCACTGAACTGCAACGGCAAAATCCCCATCCCAATCAGGTTGGAGCGGTGAATACGCTCAAAGCTTTCGGCAATCACTGCCTTAACGCCCATCAGCGACGGCCCCTTGGCTGCCCAGTCACGGCTGGAGCCGGTACCGTATTCCTTACCACCAATAACAATAGCCGGCACCTTTTCTTCCTTGTAACGCATGGCAGCATGGTAAATCGACATGGCATCTCCACTTGGAAAGTGCGTGGTAGCACTGCCACTGGTGCCCGGCGCCAGCTGGTTTTTCAGGCGTACGTTAGCAAAGGTACCGCGCATCATCACTTCATGATTACCCCGGCGTGAGCCGTAGGAGTTAAAGTGCTCCGGCGTTACACCCAGTTCCTGCAGGTACTCACCTGCAGGGCTGTCCGGCGCAATGGCGCCTGCCGGTGAAATATGGTCAGTCGTGATAGAATCCCCTACTTTTACCAGACAGCGGGCGTCTTTAATGGCACCAATAGGATCCGGCGTCGTCGACATCGTTTCAAAAAACGGCGGATGTTCAATGTAAGTAGAGTCCGGCCAGTCATACACAGAGGTGTCAGAGACTTCCAGTTCATTCCATACACCGCTGCCTTTAAACACGTCGGCGTACTTGGCTTTAAACAGCTCGCCAGACACATTGTCTTTAATATATTGCTGAACCTCTTCAGGCGTTGGCCACAGATCTTTAAGATAAACATCGCTGCCCTGAGAATCTTTACCAATCGGGCTGTTTGCAATATCCATTTTCATGTTCCCTGCCAGCGCATAGGCGACTACCAGCGGTGGTGAGGCAAGATAGTTAGCGGCTACATCAGGATGGATACGCCCCTCAAAGTTACGGTTACCAGAAAGTACTGAAGTCACCGACAGTTTGGCTTTGCGAATTGCCGTTTCGATCGCATTAGGAAGTGGCCCTGAGTTACCGATACAGGTAGTACAACCATAACCAACAAGATTGAAGCCCAGCTGTTCCAGATAAGGCATCAGGCCTGCGTCTTCCAGGTACTGAGTGACCACCTGCGAACCAGGTGCCAGTGAGGTTTTCACCCACGGTTTACGGGTAAGACCAAGTTCAGCAGCCTTTTTAGCCACCAGACCGGCTGCAATCAGCACTGAAGGATTAGAAGTATTGGTACAACTGGTAATGGCTGCGATGACCACCGCACCATCTTCCAGATTGAAGGCATTGTCATCCAGCTTCACATAAGAAGCGTGATCCTCGTCGACCACCGGCGCATCGCCGCCTTCGGCAACAAAATCGGCCTCTTCGGTGACATCAGCAACGTCGATTTGCTGCGACAACCATTCATTGTATGCCGCTGCGGCATTATCCAGTGCGATTCGGTCCTGCGGACGTTTTGGCCCGGCAACAGACGGCACAACTTCACTCAAATCCAGCTCAAGGGTTTCATGATATTCCGCATCTTTGCTGTTATCGTCGCGCCATAAGCCGGTTTGTTTAGCATATGCCGCCACCAGCTCGATTTGTTGTTCATCACGGCCGGTCAGACGCAGGTAGTCCAGCGCAACATCATCAAGCGGGAAAATACCACAGGTTGCGCCGTACTCAGGCGCCATATTGGCAATGGTCGCGCGGTCTGCGGTCGTCAGTGAGCTGAGGCCCGGACCATAGAATTCGACAAACTTACCCACCACACCATGATTACGTAATTGCTCGGTAATGGTGAGTACCATATCGGTTGCCGTCACACCGGCAGGTAATTTGCCGGTTAGTCTGAAACCAACCACACGAGGTAGTAACATGGTTACCGGTTGGCCCAGCATGGCGGCTTCTGCTTCGATACCGCCAACGCCCCAGCCCAGTACGCCAAGACCATTAATCATAGTGGTGTGGGAATCGGTTCCCACCAGCGTGTCGGGATAAACCAGGGTTTCATCACCCTGCTCTTTGGCAAATACACATCGCGCCAGGTACTCAAGGTTAACCTGATGCACGATCCCGCGGCCCGGTGGCACCACTTTAAAATTATCGAAGGACGATTGTCCCCATTTCAAAAACTGATACCGTTCTTTGTTACGCTCAACCTCAATGGCGGTATTCTTTTTAAGCGCATCCTTTTCAGCGAAGTAATCTACCATCACCGAATGGTCAATCACGAGTTCCACCGGATTGAGCGGATTAATCGCCTGTGCATCGCCACCTAATCGATTTATGGCATCACGCATAGCTGCTAAATCAACAATGGCCGGCACACCGGTAAAATCCTGCAGGATTACCCTGGCCGGCACAAAGGAGATCTCGTGATCGTCAGCATCAGTGGTATCCCATCTGGCGATGGTTTCAATGTCGGCATCGCTGACAAAGTCGGTGTGCTCGTGCCTTAGCAGGTTTTCGAGTAATATTTTGACGCAAAAAGGCAGTCTTGCCAGATCGTACTGTTCGGAAAGCTTGTCAAAACTGATCGCAGAATAGGAATGATCATTCACCTCGAGCGGCGAATAGGTTTGATATTTCATGTTTTACGCTTCCTTTTTCATTGCTGTGTTTACTTGCCTTAAACCGTTCATGCATTTTCCTAACCAGTCAATAACCTCATAACTTTCTTGCACTTACATATCAATAGCATTACACCTGAACGATTTTATGAAATTTATACGTACCCGGGTGTGTAATAAGTTCAAAGCCTTGTTTTGTGCCCTAGTCCGTAGCAATAAATTAACAACAATTTAATAAAACAGATGCACATTGCGCTTCCCTTATGTATGCTTAAATCTTATTCAAGCCGCTACGGCCTGTATTTAAGACTTTTCTGCCAATAACGGGAATATTGGTCATGTCCCCAGTGGAGTAATAAATGCATCCTTTAGTTAATAAACTCGGTCTGGAACCCCATCCGGAGGGCGGCTATTATCGTCAAATCTACCGCTCTGCTACCCAGGTCAGTTCACCTAAACACGGTTTACCCCGCCCCGCTGTTACGCATATTTACTTTTTGCTGTTAAAGGGTCAGGTGAGTCGCTTTCACAGAGTTCTGCACGACGAAATATGGAACCACTATGATGGCGCGCCGCTCACGCTGTACCAGTTACACCAGCAACAGCTACATGAAAAACGCATTGGCGGACCAGAGGATGATTTGGCAACTGTGGTCCCCGGAGGCCACTATCAGGCAGCCACTAGTACCGGAGACTACTCGCTGGTAGGTTGTTCAGTTGCGCCGGGCTTTGATTTTACTGATTTCAGCTTTATTGATGAACCCTGCCAAAAGCAGTGGATAGAGCTGGCACATCCTCATTTGAGTAAATTTATCTAGCCGAACTACCCGCTAATTAATAAAGAACATCTGATGCAGGTTGGCGGTTTTCAGTAATCGCCGGGCATGCGCATCAGCACCAATAATTTGAATAACAATCTGGTTTTCCACCAGTTGTTTTTGCAGTCCTACCAACGCCCCCAACCCCGACGAATCAAGAAATTCAACCTGCGAAAAATCAATTTTAAGCGCCTTGTTTTGCAGCGCTTCCAGAGGCAGGTTTTGCATCGCCGAGAATACCGACAGAGAATTTAACCCAGTCCAGACCGGCGGCAGAACTAGCGTGTCCGGCGCCACAATTTTTCCGGTAAAACAGTAACGACAGGCTGATGTTGCATTGTTAACGTCGGCGTGACGCAGATAGCAGCCACCGCAGTGCTGGGTGCTGTTAATTGCTCGCAATGGTTGATTTGATATCTTCTCCTTCGAATTCATCGTGCCATCCATTTCACTTGTCAATGTTATCAATCATAAGCCTTTAGAATTACTGCCATATATAGTTCAAAGGTAGTACAAATTAGAAAATCTGCGCAAAGTTTCCTACGCTTGTAACGGAGCCTGTTGATTGGGTTGATCATTTTTTTGGCGATACAGGGAATTCTAAGCCCGGCTCTACCCCAATCGTAAACCGCTATTAGTAGTTGCAGTACGTTAATTTACTATCAGATGAGCCCCCTGTGAGCCAGAACATCAACTTTGAAAGGTTTAACCGACTCTCGGCAGACCTCCAGTTTGTCACCGTTTATAATGGTGATATTGTGCATTGCAATCCCGCCGCGCAGCTATTGTATAAGCAGGCTGGCAAAGAGCAATCACCCATTACGATGATTTTTGACTTTGTCAGTGCCGACGAACTCCACTTTTTTCTTTTCAGTTAGCACAGTCGGCAGCCTCCGGCGTAGGTAACAAGTATCTGATTCGCTATGCCAGCGCCTCGGGTATCCGTTGGTTACTCTGGCATACGGATATCGATCAAAGCAACGAGCACATGTACTGGATTGGTCAGGATGTCACAGAATTAAAACGCAGCACTGCCTCACTGGAAATTCTCGAGGAAGTAACCGCCACGGGCGTCTGGGAGCTCGACAAACAAACCAATACGCCCTACTGGTCTAAAAAGACCCATCAGATTCATCAAACCGACAGTCAGCACTTCACACCCCGCATTGACGATGCGTTGTCTTTTTTCCCGCCTGCCGCGCACAGCTTGCCACCCCGAGACAATGTCTGACCCCATCAGCACTCCACCATCTGCTCCTGAAACACCGGATATGAGTCACTTAAGGGTGCTGATTGCAGAAGACAATGAAATTAACCAACTGGTTGTCGGGGCTTTTTTGCTGGATTGTGGTACTCAGGTTACGTTTGTGGATAACGGCGCCAGGTTAGTCGAGGCGGTAAAGTCGACACAATATGATTTGATCCTGTGCGATATCAGAATGCCCGTAATGGGTGGTATTGAGGACTCCACCAAAATACGCGAATTCAACCCTGACATCCCCATTTGGGCTTTCACAGCCAATGTAATGCAGGACGATGTTCGCGCCTACCGCGAAGCTGGCTTTACCAATGTCATCAGCAAGCCGGTGGAACGTCTGAAGCTGTTTGAGCAACTGGCCGGATACTCACAGCCGCGCTCCTAAAGGGTAGCCTGGCGAAGGGGAGGAATGACAGATCCATACCTTCATGCCAGGCACATCACTGCACATCACTAACACCCGGCTGAACGTTTGTCTTTAAGCCAACGAGTCAGCAATGGATAGGCACTGATCAAGCCAATAAACACCGCCGCTGAGTTCTCCTGACCTTGCATAAGCCAACTGCTCAACAGCAATGCGGCAGCAAATATCAGTGCGATAGTGATATGATTTTTTGTATTACAGGTTAGGTTGTACATAATTTTCTCCGCTTGCTAAGGGTTACTCGTCCTGAAATATTTCTTCGATGGTTAAGCCAAATAATCGCGATGCTTTAAACGCCAGGGGCAGACTCGGGTCAAACTTGCCCTTCTCGATAGCGTTGATAGTTTGCCGGGACACATCCAGTCGCTCGGCCAAATCGGCCTGGGTCCAGTCTCGCTCTGCTCTGAGCACTTTTAATCGGTTTTTCATTGATACTTCTTCACTCCCTTAACCATGGCAACCAGATAAGTCAGCGCAATAAAAACGGCTAGGTGTGAAATTTCCGCATGGAACGGTAATATACCGGTCTGACTCAGCGCCGAATAGGCAAAGCCTCCTACCAATCCGGCGCCTAATGCCAGTGCCATGGCTTCCAGTTGAACTTTCTGCTCCAGCTCATCCAGTCCGGCAAGCAGTCTTTTGTTGGCGATCATCATTGCGATGCCCGCAATAATATTGAGCCCAACCATTGCGACGGTTACCAGAGCCGCTCCACCCCATAAGTAGCGGTGGCCAAAATACACCAGAGCTAACGACAACAGCCAGACCGGAGTAAAACCGGCCAGTCGGCGGTGATTAAGCTGATTACGTTGCCGGCGGCTTAGTTCCTGAGAGTCAACCATATCAATTAAACCTTCCATAAAGTAAAACAAACTTTACTTAATGTAGTTGAAAAAAAGACAAATGTAAACAACACTTGTCTTTTTTGTTCAAATACGCTAAGCGCTCAGTGTGAACTATGAGAGTTGGTGTGCTTTCTTTGCCTCTTCAATATGCCGGGTTGACTGATAAATCGACTCACGTTCTTCAGTGCTGATCCGGTCACTGTAACGTTTTGGTTTAGCGAAGTAATAGCCTTGCAGGTAGTCCGCTCCCAACTCGGTGAGCATTTCCGCCTCAGCTTCAGTTTTTATCCCCTCAGCAATCACTTCCGTACGATTTTTACGGGCTATCTGAATCAGGTGCTTAACAATATTTTGTTTATAAGCGTTTTCGTTGATGCCGCTGATTAGCTCCATATCAATTTTCACGTAGTCCGGTCTCAACTGCTCCAGCAGATTTAAACCAGACCAGCCTGAGCCAATATCATCGAGCGCCACCCCAAATCCTGAGCTGCGGTAAAATGACAGTATCCCCTTTAAGTGGTTCATGTCATTTGCGCGGTGGGTTTCTACAATTTCAAACACCACATCTGCGGGCTTGAGACCCAGTTCATTGATAGCTGAAGCCGTAGCACGTAAGCAATAAGCCGGATCGTAAATACTTGAGGGGTTAAAATTAATGAACACCTTGCCCTTAAGTTTAGCCCGTGAGAAATACTCAACTGCCGAACGTCTGGCAGTAAGATCCAGCGCGAACAACAAGTTACTTTGCTCGGCCAGTGAGAACGCAAAGCCAGACGGTATTAAGGAATCGTGAGCATCAAAGATACGGAACAGTGACTCATGGGCAAAGATCGACGGGTCTGCCACACCGCTGCCGGCCCTGACAATAGGTTGAAACCAGCTTTCATAAGTATGCTTGTTCATGGCTTCGGCCAGCCACTGGGCCTGATAGCGGCGGGTAAGCACCTCAGCTGTAGTCATTCGACTTTTTTCTTCAATGTTAAGTTGTGATGGCTGGGCGGAAGTGGTTACCTTGGTACCGCCAAATTCAGGCCCGTCCAGACAACCATTGAGTTGATTGAGAAAGTTCCCCGTCTGGCTTTGCTCAACCTGCACCCGCAAACACCTATGCTCCACACTTTCCAGCGGATACTTCGCATACTCAGCCATTTTGGTGACTTTATTGATGGCTTCGCTGGTGGGTAAAAACAACCAAAAGTACGTATTGGAATAAAAATACTCGTCAATCGACTCACACTCTGCACACCACATAAAGCGCCTCATTATTTGATTGTGGTATGAGTACCGTAAAAGCGCCGCTACGGTTCACTTCGGTGTTGTGTTTTCCTCACATAAATGTGCAGGCTTCAGACTCATTAGCTGTTGATAACTCTGTTCGGCACTTTGAATGCAATAACATAGATATGGATCAGCAATTCACAATGCCTATCAAACCCTTCCCCAATTGCCGGAATAGGAGTATCAGGCAAGAGATAGCGCTTTTTGTGGCTATCAGGGGCAGCAACGGTTTGTGATAATGACCAGGAATCATGGCAATACCTGACCCTGCAGCAACAAAGAGAAGACTCAAAATGAAAAGCGCTATAACCGTATTACTGATTATCGCAGCCACACTCATTCTGGGTGGTTGTGTGGTCCTCAACCTCGCGCGGTTTGGCGCGGCGCCGGACGCACAACAGCAGAAGGCATATTCGGGGTCAGCTAACTACAATGCAGGGAAACAAGCTTTTCATAATCAGGTAACCACGCCGGTACTCAAAGAAGGCGTCAGTACCTGGTCAGTGATGTGGGGTAACCTTACCTCATCGGCCGATAATCTGGCACCGCAAGGGGCGATACCGGTAAACAAAGTAGACTTTAAAAGCCTCCCCCGCGAGGAAAACCTGATCGTCAGGCTTGGCCACTCAGGCTTTTATCTGCAACTTAACGGCCAGCGCATTCTGGTAGATCCGGTCTTCAGCGACTACGCTTCGCCGTTCTCGTTTATGGTTAAAGCGTTTAAAGGAACAACCATCTTTACAGTGGACGATTTACCAGAGATTGATGTGCTGCTTATCTCCCATGACCACTATGACCACCTCGACTACAACACCGCCGTAGCGCTCAAAAACAAGGTAAAAAAGGTGTTTGTTCCGCTGGGTATCGGCGCCCATTTTTCTCACTGGGACTACACACCAGAGCAGCTGCACGAAGCAGACTGGTATGACAGCCTGGAGTTAGACAATGACGTACAAATTCACCTGGTACCGGCCAGACACTATTCAGGACGCAGCCTGACCCGCAATCAGACCTTGTGGGGCGGATTTGTTATTACCAGCCCGCAATCCCGTCTATTGCTGGGCGGGGATTCAGGTTACGGCCCGCACTTTAAAGCCATTGGCGAACGCTTTGGTGGCTTCGATCTGGTGGCGCTTGATACCGGGCAATACGATCCACGCTGGCCTTATATTCACATAACCGCCAGTGAGTCAAAGCAGGCAGCGATAGATGTTAACGCCAGGGCACTGCTACCCATTCACATTGGTCGCTTCGCGCTGGCACGCCATCCGTGGAAAGAACCTTTCGAAGAAATTCAGGCACTCAGCGAAAATGCGCCTTATCAGCTACATACGCCGCTGATTGGCCAGCCCATAAACCTCGCATCGCCGCCTGCCAGCAAGCCATGGTGGCAGAGCATTGACTAACGCTTAAGTCACTCAGGTTGTTAAACAGGCAGAGAGCAAAGCGGTTTATGTGTTGCTTGCTATCTGTGGATATAAGGTAAGAAAATTCACCAGGCAGAAGGAAACAGATGCGCCACAAATTGGCGCTATTCGTCCAAGCCGGTATTTATTAGTGGCTATGTTCGGATTAACTGTTGTTGAATCGAAAAGAGCCTGTTTT
>TARA_B100000963_G_scaffold71502_2_pt1 | contig 55914 bp, 40 predicted proteins | sample TARA_B100000963 | Tara Oceans TARA_B100000963 (sample SAMEA2622097) | marine metagenome | biome: marine biome (ENVO:00000447); feature: surface water layer (ENVO:00002042); material: "saline water (ENVO:00002010), including plankton (ENVO:xxxxxxxx)" | depth 5 m | reverse complement strand
CTTTCTGCGCAAGGAGGACTTTCGTCACACTCAGTTTTAAAAACTTTACCTTGCTTGCTTCAGCGTTCTTTTTAGAACCTGCCGAAGCGGGATGCGTATAATACGCTGTTTAGTTTCGATGTCAATGCTTTTTCTTAATTTATTTTTTAAGTTTTTGCGTTGATGGACGTCTTCGCTTATTGCTCTGTGTCCCTCGAAACTGGCGCGCATTCTACAGACCCGATTATTTTGATCAAGCCTTTTTTTGTCTTTTTAACGGTTTTTTGTCGAAATAGGTGTTAAGCGTCTATTTTTACAGCAAAAGGCATATGGAGAGTTATTCTTTTGTCTATATATGTGAATCAATATTGTTCATTTTGTTATAAATGAGTAAAATTTAGATAGCCGACACTTTTTTCTCATAACAATTATTAAGGTAGCATTATGAAAGTCAGCTTAATGCAGTGTTTTTTAGTCAGTCTTGTTCTGGCTGTTTTAGGATTTGTAATTACTCAACAGGTTTCATTTGAAGGGCAGGCACCTACCATGGTTGCTTTGTCTCTTTTGATTAGTGGTATTGTTACGCCATGGATAGCTTCTTTTATAGGGACGAATAAGCAAAGCCATTCTCAGACTTCTGCCCCCACCACTAATCACAGCGCCGACTCTTCGTCTGATAACGTTTCTACATTATATGTAGGTAACCTCCCGTACAAAGCCAATGAAGCAGCAGTAAAAGCTTACTTTGAAGATCACATTCGTATTCAATCGGTACGGTTAATGAAGGATAAGAAAACCGGTAAGCGTAAAGGATATGGCTTTATTGAAGTCATCGATGGTGACGTGGAGGCCATTATCGGTCAGTTTAATGATTCGGTATTTCAGGATCGTACTTTGAAGGTCCGACCGGCTAAAGACAAAGTCACTGACTAACCCATCTAAGCAGGCCCCTATTAAGGGGCCTTTTTTCTATTCAGCTTTAAGTGCGTTGATACGCCCATTAAATAGATGGAAGCGGTTTATCGCCGAAAGCACATCCGGCACGTGCACCTCTTTCATCTGATTAATAACACCGGTGACCAACTCTTTATAGCCCTCACCGTCTTTTAACGTCGTATCGAGTAACTGATTTAATGCTTTCAGCTCATCCATGTATTCTTTAATAGGACGCATGTATTTTTTAAGCTCTGATGAATTCCCATCACTGACTTCTTTATAAGCCGAGATCTTTTCGCTGACAACTTCACGACTGTTAAGCTTTAATGCAAAATCCGCCAGTTCCTTTTCGTCATATCCAAGATTCAGGGCTTTATCCAGTGCAGTATCCAAATCCCCGTTAAAGAATGATTTGCTGACATCAGTGATTTGTTTAACCAAATCAGAGATAGCGCCGAGTTCATCATCGTCCAGTTCGCCCTGCACTGAAAAACTGATACCACGATATTCTGATAACTGCACATTCAGTGAGCGCCGGGCAACAACATCGCTTTCCGGCGTCGCAGGAGCATTAGCATCTCCATTACTATTGGCCGACGACGTTATACGTTCGCTGGCACTGTACTGATACTGACGCGACTGACCAAAGCTGATTTCTACCTCGTCACCGTCTTTGGTGGTTATCTTTAACCCGCCTGATTGTAACTGGGCATACTGAGCAGATAACGATGCGCCCACTTCCATGGTACCGCGAAACGGCGATAGAACTTCTTTCTCGATGTTATCGATACCTTCGCCGATAGCTTCTTTACTGTTGCGAATACCATCGGTGATTTCCTGGTTCATAAACCCGGCCAGATCTTTTTCTGCCAGCGCAATGCCCTTAGCGACTCCGGAGCGGGCCTGACCAATCAGCTCGGTAAGCTGCGCTTCATCTGCACCACTCTTCGCTGCACCACGCACAACACCGCCGACAAACTTCAGTACATTAGAAGCGACCTCCTCAAAGTCAAAGGCAGACTTGTTTTCCTCAGCCTTGTCGAACTGCCGGTTATCGAAGCGTCTTTCTTTTAACACAACTTCCTGTTCCAGGGAGCTCACCAGTACGGTACTACCCACCCGGGTTTGAGACACAGTCACTTGTGTTACCTGACTACTTTGTTGAAACTCGCGTGCCTGACGCAAGCCTTCTTGTTGAAGCTGCTTTTTAAGGGTAACGTCAGGCTTTTCAACGGTCGCCTGGCCGCCTTTTGCAGCAGGAATTGAATCCACACTCATAATTTAATCCTCTCACACCTCACTAGTGTTATCGGCAGTTAATGAGGATTGTTTAATTTTAATACATAATTAGCTTAGCGCCGCTACATTGGAAGTTTTTTGAAAAGTCTCTACAATGCCGCTGCAAATGCGGCACGGGGAACAAAATGAGCACAGTACCAACTACTACCATCACCTATCAGGACCAGCTTCAGGCAAAAGCCGACACCTTAACGTCGCTGCTGAGCCCTTTTTATAAACAAGCGCTGGATGTTTACCCGTCGCCTGAGCAGCATTACCGTATGCGCGCTGAATTCCGCGTATGGCATGATGGTGATGACCTTTATTACATTATGTTTAATAAAGAAACTAAGACCCCCTACCGGGTAGATGAATTCCCAGCGGCTTCAGAAACTATTAATGCGTTAATGAAGCGTATTATTGAGCTGGTAAAGCCCAACGCTGTGCTGCGCAAAAAGTTGTTTCAGGTCGATTTTCTCAGCGGCTTATCGCAGGAGTGTGTAATCAGCCTGCTATACCATCGCCAGTTAGATGACGAATGGCAGGCGCAGGCCGAAGCACTTCGTACCGAATTGAATAAAAAATTTAAGGTCAGCGTTATTGGTCGTGCCCGCAAACAAAAGCTCATCCTTGGTGAAGACTTTATTATTGAAGAGTTGCCCGCCGACGGAAAAACCTACCAGTTTAAACATATCGAAAACAGCTTTACCCAGCCTAATGCCTATGTGAATACCCATATGATTGAATGGGCGATTGCGCAAAGCCAGGGGTTAACCGGCGATCTGCTGGAGCTTTATTGTGGCGCAGGGAATTTTTCTATTCCGCTGGCCGCACACTTTGATCATGTAGTGGGCACAGAAATAGCAAAGCCTTCAGTGGAAGCAGCGCAGTTTAATATTGCAGTCAACCAGATTGATAATGTCCAGATAGCCCGGCTATCTGCTGAGGAGTTTGTTGAGGCCCTGGCCGGTAAACGCCAGTTTGAACGGTTAAAAGGCATTGAGCTGGCTGAGCGACAATTTAATACCGTGCTGGTAGATCCGCCTCGAGCAGGGCTGGATCCCGCCACCACACAAATGATCAGTCAGTTTGACAACATTATCTATATATCGTGTAACCCGCACACACTGGTTGATAACCTTGAAGCGCTATCAGCAACCCATGAAGTAAGCCGGGCTGCCTTGTTTGATCAGTTCCCGTTCACCGAGCACATGGAATCAGGTGTGTTGCTCACCCGCAAAGCTTAAGACTTTTGTGTTTGGGCCTCTGGCATGGTTTGCCAGTAGGCCAGACTGCCCAGCTGAATAAACCGTAGCTGGCGCTTAAGTCGGTCGCTGATGTCATTTTTCAAAATGGTGTCGGCTTCCAGGGCATCGGCGCCGGCACTAAACACCAGCCGTACCATGCTTTCTGCCTGTAACACGGCAATATCATGGGGAATGCGCAGCTGCTCAATGATGTAGTCGCTCAGTTCGTCGGTGAAGTGCTGAATTTCACGAGACACCGCCAGGCGATAAGCGGCCGACGTGCCGGTATGCTCACGCAGCAACAAACGAAAGACGTTACTGTTGGCAGAGATAAACTCCATAAAGGTATCCACAGAGGTATCAATCACGCCCCCACCAGATGCAATCCGTCGCCGGGCATGGCGCATTAACTGGCGCAAGGCTAAACCAGCTTCGTCTACCAGGGTTAGCCCCAGTTCGTCCATATCCTTAAAGTGACGGTAAAAAGACGTTGGTGCAATGCCGGCTTCCCGGGCGACTTCCCGTAAACTGATGGCCGACAGGGTGCGATTTTCGTTAAGTAACTGAAATGCGCCGGCTATTATATTTTGCCTGGTTTTTTGTTTTTGTTCCTGACGGCTCAACGACTGTCCCCGACTTATACCTATGGCTTATTCTTAAGACTAATCTTAACGGTATTTCCCTTGCGAAACACCTCTTTTAAAGCTAAATTAGCGTACAGTTGTAAGCTGAGATAGAAATCAATGAATAAGCCACGTTTAATCGTTACTAATGTGCTGGTCTTTGTGGTGACCGGACTTATCGCATTTGTAGGAGTTCCATTCTGGGCATTCTCATACGGATTTGATACCACTGAAATCATCACTACCGTGGTGCTGTTTTTTGTTACTGGCATGTCGATTACTGCCGGTTACCATCGCTTGTGGGCGCATAAAACCTACGAGGCTCACCCTGTTGTAAAAGTTTTCCTGGCCATTGGCGGCGCCATGGCACTACAAAACAGTATTTTGCACTGGTCGTCAGATCACCGGGTACACCATCGCCATGTTGATGTGAACGACAAAGACCCGTATTCGGCCAAAAAAGGTTTCTGGTTCTCACACATGGGCTGGATGCTGCGCGAATATCAGGCCGAGAGTTACGGTGATTACCGTAACTGTAAGGATTTGCTCAAAGATAAAGTGGTCATGTGGCAACACAACCACTATCTGGCTATCGTATTAGCCGCAAACTTTGGTATTACGGCATTACTTGGCTGGATCAATGGTGATGTTCTGAGCATGATTCTGATTGCCGGTGTATTCCGTCTGGTCATGGTTCACCATGTAACCTTCTTTATCAACTCCCTGGCGCACATCTGGGGCAGCCGTCCCTACACAGATACCAACACCGCCCGGGACAACGGCGTTATCGCGCTGTTCACCTTTGGTGAGGGATATCATAACTACCACCACATTTTTGAATACGATTACCGCAATGGTATTAAGTGGTACCAGTACGATCCAACCAAATGGCTGATTAAAGGACTTTCTTACGTGGGGTTAACCAAAAACCTGCGTACCTGCCCCGAAGAGCGTATTGAAAAAGCACGTCTGGCGATGCAATTAAAATATGCCAGCCAGAAGGTGTCTAAACTGCCTAACGCAGAAGAAGTGATGCAAACTCTGCAACACGAATATGACGTGCTGATGCAGAAAATGACCGACTACTACACCACTAAAAAACGTATTATGGCGTTACGCAAAAAGCACCTGCTGAAAAGCATGGAACGGCTTGAGCTGGACTTTAAATACAAAGAGCTTAAGCAATCCTTACTACTGCAAAAAGAAAAGTGGCTTAAGCTGAGCCAGATGGAATTTGCTTTTAGTTAATCTATTATCCGCGTTACCCGTGGTGGGTTTCTGCCCACCACCACTTTCTGCACATTATACTTTCCGCCAATTTCTGTCATCCTGACTTGATCTTTACCAAAGTTCGTCAACACTTATTCAGTACTCCTTATATATATTTCGACGCACAACCGCAAAGAATTTGAATACGGTCAGGAGGTGAGGGAAAGTGAATGAACGAGCTGTTTGAGTTTAGTGCAGAGGAAGATACCGCAGGGCCATCGCAAAAAACTGAGTAGTGTTAAGTGTAGAGGAACACAGCGGGCTGGGCTTGCATAGGGCCCGGGTCTGGATTGAGCAGGCTTTTTCCGGTGACATTAAGGTTGAATCATCACCTGGCGTGGGTACCATCTTTGAGCTGACATTTCGTTCGGCACGCAAACTAACAGAGCGAATAGCCAAAGATAAGATCCCGGAAAACCCATTTACCTGAAGAGAGCCCCCTTCAGGGCAATAGTCCAGCAGAAAATCCTAAACATATCAGTATTTTTTGCTACTATAATTTTGATATCTCCCACTCATTCACTTAACGCAAGTTGAACAGCGCACAATTATGACAACCAAAAAGAAAACAGCTAAACCCAACTATCAATTTGATGCGATCGTTATTGGTACCGGTCCTGGTGGTGAAGGTGCTGCCATGCAGCTGGCCAAGGCTGGCAAACGGGTCGCAGTAATAGAGAAATATCACGCAGTGGGTGGAGGCTGTACGCACTGGGGAACCATCCCGTCAAAGGCGTTACGGCATTCGGTGAGTCGTTTAATTGAATATAACAACACGCCGTTATTCGCCGATAATCACGTTTCCCGCAGTCTGACCTTTTCCGACATTATGAAACATGCCAGCGGCGTTATTCGTAGTCAGACCCGGCTTCGTTCTACTTTTTATGATCGCAACAGAGTCACGCTAATTCATGGCGAAGCGAGTTTTATTGATGCTCACACCATTGAAATCACACGCAACGACGGCTCTAAAGAAATTATCACCGGCGAAAAAACCGCTATCGCCACCGGTTCACGGCCCTATTGTCCTAAAGACATCGACTTTAACCATCCGAGAATTTATAACTCGGATACCATTTTAAACCTCGACCATGAACCGCAATCCATCATTATTTATGGCGCCGGGGTTATCGGTACTGAATACGCGTCGATATTCCGCGGATTGGGCGTGAAGGTCGACCTGGTGAATATGCGCGATCGGTTGCTGTCTTTTCTTGATGCCGAGATTTCTGACGCCCTGAGCTATCACTTATGGAATAACGGCGTGGTGATCCGCCATACCGAAACCTACAGCTCGGTTGAAGGCAGGGAAGACTCGGTTATCTTAAACCTAGAGTCCGGTAAACGGATGCGCGCTGACTGCCTGCTATTTGCAAACGGCCGAACCGGTAACACCGATATGCTCAAGCTGGAGAACATCGGTTTAAAAGCCGATTCCCGCGGCCAGCTCAAGGTCAACCACAATTATCAGACCGAAGTGGATAACATTTATGCCATCGGTGATGTCATTGGCTATCCCAGTCTGGCATCTGCCGCGTATAACCAGGGGCGTTTTGCGGCTGAAGCCATGTTGCACGGTAACGCGAATGCGCAGCTGGTTGAGGATATCCCAACCGGTATCTATACCATTCCGGAAATTAGTTCTGTGGGTAAGAATGAGCAGGAGCTCACACAGCTTAAGGTGCCTTACGAGGTGGGACGTGCTCAGTTTAAACATCTGGCCAGAGCGCAGATTGCATCGACTCAGGTAGGTAGCTTAAAAATTCTGTTTCATCGTGAAACCAAAGAGGTGCTGGGTATTCACTGCTTTGGTGAACGTGCTTCGGAGATTGTTCACATCGGTCAGGCGATTATGCAGCAACAGGGTGCGAGTAATACCATTGAGTATTTCATTAATACCACGTTTAACTATCCCACCATGGCTGAAGCCTATCGGGTGGCAGCGTTGAATGGCTTAAACCGGGTATTTAGTGACTGATATTGGTACCCGTAAACACAAAAAACCGGAGATAATCTCCGGTTTTTTTAATCAGTCAATGCTGACGGCTATTTTTGCTCTGTGGCGTTACGCACTAACAGTGCATCGCGGTGAGCGACGATATCGATAGTCATTTCTTCGACATTAAAAGTCATAGTTGCCATCGCGTACTTGCTGCTGTTGGTATCAGCAGCTTCAACAATAGTTTGTTGAGCAGCCTGGAAGTCCATGTTATTGCTGATTTTATCAACCATACATGTACTATTAATTTCAAACGTCTTCGCATCCATACAAGAAAATGCTTTATCGTTACCGGTGTCAGCATGCGCCACACTAGCTCCAGCAAGCAACAGTGATGCTAATACAACTTTACGCATGAGATAATCTCCTTTTGTTAACGATAATTTTACTTTACTGTATTTTTGTCCAATTAGCAAACGCTAAATCACAGCTATATGACAGTAATATGACAATGCGTGTAACAAACTAAAAAAATCTCAATATCGTGATACCGGTTAGTTTTCCTGCCGCTCAGTTAAAAAACCGACTAACTGCGTAAATGGCATTGGGCGGCCGAAAAGGTACCCCTGGGCTTCATCACAGCCGAGCTTAATCATAAAGCTCGCCTGCTCCCGTTTTTCTATGCCTTCCGCAATGGTTGTTAACCCCAGCTTACTACCAAGGGTCACAATGGTTTCGGCTATAAAGGCGGTTTCGCCCGGACGAATTTCGGCCACAAACGAGCGGTCGACCTTGAGACGATCCAGCGGTAGCTTTTGCAGGTAACTCATCGACGAAAAGCCGGTACCAAAGTCATCAATAGCAATGGTCACACCAAACTGTTTAAGGTCGGTGAGGGCATCGATAACAATTTGCGGCTCGTCCATTACCACGCTTTCGGTAATTTCCAGCTCCAGCAGGCTCGGACTGATGCCTGACTCGGTAATCAGGCGCTTAATACTCTTTACAAAGTGCGGGTCCCTGAATTGCGGAATCGATACGTTTACGGCAACGCGCAGATTCGGGTAGCCCAACGATGCCAGCTCCTGAAGCCGTTTGCACGACTCTTCTACCACCCAGTAACCGATATCAACTATTAGCCCGGAATACTCGGCCAGGGGCACAAATTCAGCCGGCGAGATAAATCCGCCGTTGCCGTCGGGCCAGCGCAACAGCCCTTCCATACCAATCACTTTCTCGCTGGACAAATCGACCTGCGGCTGAAACCACAGCTCAATTTTCCGGGCCATAAAGTCGTTGCGCAGGCGGCGTATCATATGCAAGCGCCAGGTTGTTTGTTCTTCAATTTCCGGCGCGTAATACTCAAAATTAGTGGTAGGGATCTTCTTGGCCCGATTAAGTGCAATATTGGTTCGCTTAAGAATATCCACGCCAGCTTCTGGCTTACGCCCAAGCAAACACAGGCCGATGGTAACATTCAACGGCATGGTATTGTCGCCAGCAGTGAAAGGCTGCTGAAACGCCTCATTAATCAGTGCCGGAGTAACACTCTCCGCTTTACCAAACACACCAAACACGTCTGCTGCGATGCGGCTCTTCTTCACCTCGTCGCCAAAACAGGTATTGAGGCGCTGGGCCACCGCGCGTAACAATTCATTACCGGCTTCCTGGCCAAGACCATCGTTGATGTCTGAAAATTGATTAATATCAATTAGTGCCGCGCAGAGCTGTTCCTGGGTGTGATAATTCTTGCTGTGATCGAGAATATTGATAAATTCGTTACGGTTAGGCAGACGCGTTAACCAGTCCCGAAACGCCGCATTACGCAACTCGTGAAATAAATATACGTTTTCGTAGCCCACCGAAATACTCGACAGGAATACTTCTAACAGCTGACGGTCCAGCTCACTGATTTCGGTGTGAAGGTTAAGGTAAACCGCTGCCTCAAACCCGGAACTGTTGAGATAAAGTACGGATACGCCAGCTTCAAAGATGTGTTTTTTTAAACGTAAGCAGCGGGCAACATGTTCAACAATAAACGCATTGTGTAACGACTCGATACGCTCGTTAATGTAGGGCGCATAATCCCCCGCGGCACCTAGTACGTATACGCCGTCATCATCCCGATCCAGCACTGACCCCGCCCTGGCACAGACTATCCCTTCAGCTTCCAGACCAATCAGCGAACTAATTTGGGTAACGATGCCTTCACAAAAGCCCTTAACCGAATGTTCTTCCAGCAGGTTCGACGCAGAATGAATGATCTTTTGTAAACCTAAACGACTTTGGTTAATGGTCAGGATTTGTTGGTAAGAACGTATTGATGAAATAACCGTAGTCAGCAACTTAGCCCGGGTTAATTCGGTTTTTGTTTTGTAGTCATTAATATCGTAGGTTTTGATAACCTCTTCTTCCGGCGCAAAACCAGGCTGACCGGTACGCAGAATAATTCTGGGTTCATGGTGATGCAGTTTCTCGCGTAAATATTGTACCACCGTTAAACCGGCGTCATCGGTTTCCATCACCACGTCGAGCAAAATAATGGCGACATCACTGCCATATTGCTCCAGTGTTGATTTGGCTTCGTGCCCGGAGTAGGCATGCAAAAAATTGAGCTTGCGATCGTGCACTTCAAGATCTGACAGTGCGAGCCGGGTGACCGTATGGATCTCTTCATCATCGTCGACAATGAGTATGTTCCACTGTCTTTTAGATTTGTGCTCCAGTTCCTGATGCATATCTTCATCAAGAAACACTAGCTCATCGTTATCGTATTCCACTGACATCTTGCGCGAGTTTTGTCCAAGTATGAAAACATCCTACCCCTAATATAGACCTTTGCCTAGTAACTTCCTATACACTAAAGTTTAAACAGGCTATTTTTAGCTATGCATTTTGGGTTATTGTTATTAAATGAAAATACCAACACAGACAACGGCGCCCACCAGCACCGCACCTGCCAGTAAGGAACGCAAAGTTCCCAAGCCGTCTGCCGACAGCCCGGAGTCAACCAAAAGGCGTTCAACGCAGCACAGTAGCTCAACACAGCATCGTATTTCACATTGGTTTGCGTCAATAGGTATCGAACCCACATCCGGCGAATATACGGCTCAACCTGGTCAGCAGGTAAACCGCTATCATCGAATGCGTGAGCAGAAACGCCTGACTAATCTGCAGCAAATAATGGCAGTGGCGTTGTCGGTTTCAACCGGCGACCAAGCCCAGGAACGGCTGGACCCGGATTGGTTTCACTCATTTATCTCCATGGCAGAAAATATCTACTCGCCAACCATGCAGGAACTATGGGGCAAAATACTGGCGGTCGAGGTGCAGCGCCCGGGCAGTTTTTCTTTACGCAGTCTGGAAACGCTAACCAAACTCACCCAGCGTGATGCCGGTTTATTCAGTCAGGCATGCCAGGTTGCCTGCCGACGTAATAACGACACGTCGCCAGTTATCATTACTGGTTACCATCAACAGCCTGGTTTGTTGAATGTACTGTTAAATGCACCGGCCGGGCAGACACAACTGGCGCAGTTCGGCTTAAGCTATACCGATATACTGGCGCTGGGCGGTATGAAGTTGCTGTATGCAACAGAGATAGAAACCGGATTGTTGGATAAAGGCACGTCGATGGCGCTTAAATTTGCCACTCAGAGTGTGAATTTGACTGCGCAACACCGCAATATTCTGATGACCTACTACAAATTTACGTCGGTAGGCAGTGAGTTGTCGCGCTTACTCCCCAAACAGAATGCCGAACCTTTCGTCGCCCATCTGAAGAGCGTATTTACTCCACACTTTCGCGTAGAGTAAATACTGCACTGATTTTAGATACCGTCGCCGAATTCATGCAGGCCACATTCGCGCTTAAGACCGAAGAAACGGGTATCCTGCTCGCTCATCCCTTCCTGTAGTGACTGGGTGGTATGCCAGTCACCAATGGAAACATAACCCTGCTCCCACAGTGGGTGATAAGACAAGCCATTATCTTTAAGGTAATAATGCAGGTCTTTATTCGACCAGTCGATAATCGGATACAACTTAAACTGGTTGCCAGAGCGCTGCAGTACGGGCAAATGCTGACGTGTATCCGCCTGGCTACGACGCAATCCGGCAAACCAGGTTTGTGCCTCAAGCTCTTTTAACGCCCGTTGCATAGGCTCAACTTTGTTCATCTTGTTGTAACGCTCGATACCGTCGATGCCCTGCTCCCACAAGCGGCCGAAACGCGCCTCTTGCCAGGCGGGTGAGATATCGCTGCGATACACCTTTAAGTTGAGCTTGAGCTGCTCTGCCAGTTCGTCGACAAACCGGTACGTTTCCGGAAACAGATAACCGGTATCGGTTAACACAACCGGAATATCAGGCTTTGCCTGGGTAAGTAAATGCAGCATAACCGCAGACTGCGCGCCAAAGCTTGACGACACAATATGGTTTCCCGGCAAATACTCCAGGGCCCACCGGATACGCGCTGACGCATCCAGTGTTTCCAGCACCTGATTGATCGCCGCCAGTTCCTCGTCAGTAGTATCAGAGGTAACCGGTCGACGAATCGATTGAAGATCGTGATCAGTCATAAAAATCCTGAGCGGAGTTGATCACCGGGGCAATCACGCCTGTGCGCACTACGAAATCGCCGAATGACTCATTCGCTTCACGCGAGCCGGCCCACTGGCCAAGAAGCTCATCGAGAATAGTCATGATTTCCTGCTCGGTGATGTTTTCTTTAAACATACGAGGAATACGGGTCCCTTCGCGGTTACCACCTAAGTGCAGGTTGTAACGGCCCGGCCCTTTACCCACCAAACCGACTTCAGCCAGCATGGCGCGACCACAACCATTCGGACAACCGGTTACCCGGAAGATCACGCTTTCGTCGCTTAAACCGTGCTTAGCCATTAGCTCGTCGAGCTGATCTACTGCACCGGGTAAGAAGCGCTCGGCTTCCGCCATTGCCAGCGGGCAGGTTGGTAACGCTACACAAGCCATGGAATCTAAACGCTGTGCCGATACGTCTGGCTGAATTAAACCATGCTCTCTGGCCAGCGCTTCAATAGCCTCTTTCTGATCGGCTGGTACGCCCGCCACAATCAAATTCTGGTTAGCCGTCATGCGAAAATCACCTTTATGGATTTTGGCAATTTCGCGGCAACCGGTTTTCAGGGTTTTCCCCGGGTAATCCAGAATCCGGCCGTTTTCGATAAACAGCGTTAAGTGGAATTTACCGTCGATGCCTTCTACCCAGCCAATGCGATCGCCACGGCTGGTGAATTCATAGGGCTTGCTTTCAGCAAAAGTAACACCGGCACGCATTTCGACTTCAGCGCGGAAGTTATCCACACCAACACGCTCAAGGGTATACTTGGTTTTCGCATTTTTACGATTCACCCGGTTACCCCAGTCACGCTGGGTGGTGACCACGGCTTCAGCAACCGCCAGCGTATGCTCTAACGGGATAAAGCCAAAGTCGTCGGCCTTACGCGGGAAGGTGGTTTTGTCGCCATGAGTCATGGCCAGGCCACCGCCCACTAATACGTTAAAGCCCACCAGCTTGCCGTTTTCAGCAATTGCCACAAAATTAAGGTCGTTAGCGTGAACGTCTACGTCGTTTTGCGGCGGAATAACCACGGTGGTTTTAAACTTACGGGGTAAGTAGGTATCACCCAGGATTGGCTCCTGATCGGTGGTTTCTACTTTCTCACCATTTAACCAAATCTCGGCATAGGCGCGAGTTTTAGGCAGTAAGTGCTCACTAATCTTAGTGGCCCAGTCGTAAGCTTGCTGATGTACTTCCGACTCAACCGGGTTAGAGGTACACAGCACATTACGGTTAACGTCACCGGCTGTTGCAATTGAGTCAATACCTACGGAATTAAGGGTTTGGTGCATCAGCTTAATATTCGGTTTTAACACGCCGTGAAACTGGAACGTCTGACGGGTTGTTAAACGAATACTGCCGTACATGGTGTACTCATCGGCAAACTTGTCGATGGCCAGCCATTGCTCAGGGTTACACACACCACCCGGTAAACGGGCACGCAGCATTACGTTATGCAATGGCTCTAATTTTTGCTTGGTACGCTCTGCGCGGATGTCACGGTCGTCCTGCTGATACATGCCGTGAAAGCGGATCAGCTGAAAGTTATCTGCGGTAAAGCCACCGGTTAACGGATCCTTGAGATCCTGCTCAATGGTGCCGCGCAGATGACGACTCTCTGCCTTAAGGCGTTCGTTGTCGGCCAGTTTGCCTTCAACAATAAAAGGAGACTTAGTATCGCTCATTAGTAGACATCCTTCTGATATCGTTTCGCTTTGCGCAGTGAAAGTAAGTAAGCCTTGGCTTCTTCATCACTCTTACCACCGTGGGTCCTGAAGATTTCAAGCAGCGCACTTTCAACATCTTTGGCCATTTGGTTAGCATCGCCACACACGTACAGGTGAGCGCCTTCTTCTAACCACTGGTAAACCTCCTTGCCTTCTTCAAGCAAGCGGTGCTGAACATAAATCTTGTCTTTCTGATCACGCGAGAAAGCAAGGCTGATTTTGCTCAGCAGGCCACTTTTCACGTAGCCTTGCCACTCAAGCTGATACAGGAAGTCCTGAGTAAAGTGAGGGTTACCAAAGAACAACCAGTTTTTACCTTCAGCGCCCTGGGCATCACGTTCCTGCATAAACGAGCGGAACGGTGCGATACCGGTACCCGGACCAATCATGATCACCGGCGTATCCGGATTTTCCGGCAGACGGAAGTTATCGTTTGGCTCAACAAATACTTCTACTTCACCGCCTTCTTCAAGACGCTCACACAGGTAGCCTGATGCGCCGCCCTGATGACGATTACCAAAGGCGTCGTAATCAACGTGGGCAATGGTTAAATGCACTTCGTCTTCTACTTCTGACTGGCTTGATGCAATCGAGTACAGACGCGGTGTTAACGGACGACAAGCTGCCACAAATTGCTCAGCCGTAACCGGATGCGGATGGTCACGAACAATATCGATGATCTGGCGATCGGCCAGATAGTCACGCAGTGCAGCTTTGTCTTCCAGCAACTTCGCTAATGCTTCACAGCCGGAGGCTTCCTGATACGCCTTTACAAAACCCGGATAGCTCAGGGTAAGCTCCAGCTTATTGATCAGCGCTTCTTTAAACGACAGCGTGTGTTCGGCAACGGTGACTTCCTGATCGGCAGAGGCCTGGATCAGAGTAATAATCTCGTCGGCCAGTGTTGCATCGTTCTTAAACCAAACGCCCAGCGCGTCACCGGCCTGATAAGTAATACCAGAATCTTCCAGACTGATTTCGATGTGGCGGATATCTTTAACCGAATCACGCCCCGTAATTTTTTGCGAGGTTAACAAGGTTGCCTGATAAGGCGCTTTCTTGGTGTATACCTGCGCCGCGGTGCCGGCAGCTACTGCAGAACCAGTTTGCATGGCAACGGCGGCTGAACCTGCTGAAGTGAAATCGTCTTTTAACGTTTCGATCAGTTTGGCAACCCAGGCCTCGGCTTCAGCCTCATAATCCACATCGCAGTCTACGCGAGGCACAACCAGCTTACCGCCGAGCTTCGCCAGACGCTCGTCGAAGTCTTTACCGGTTTGGCAGAAGAATTCATAGCTTGAATCACCCAGCGACAACACTGCGTATTTCAGCTTATCCACTTTAGGGGCTTTCTTAGTGCCAAGGAACTCATGTAACTCAATGGCATCATCAGGCGGCTCGCCTTCACCATGGGTACTGGCCACAATAGCCAGGTGAGTTTCATTTTTAATCTGGCGCGGTTTGTAATCGGCCATGCTGATTAACTTGCTGGAGTAACCTGCCGCTTCAACCTTTGCCTGTAACGACTGGGCAATGCCCTTTGCATTACCGGTTTGAGAGCCGAATAAAATGGTTAATACCGGCGCTTCTCCGGCCGCCGCTGGCACGGCTGCAGCCTGCCCTTGCGGTAACGCTTGTCCGGACGCAGCCAGACCCGCCAGGTAACCACTTACCCAGGTTAATTGCTGTGCGTTCAGCCCAGAGATCGACTGGGTGATCGCATTCCATTGCGGTTCACTCAGAATTGCTCCCGGTGCACCGACTGAAGTGTTTTGGTTGTTAGAATTTGCTGACATAACTCATTAGCCTTATTTGCATACTACTAGGCTAATGAGTTTTCTTGATAACTGGAAAGAATTAAAATTACTTTTTTATATCTTAAAATACTAGAAGTGAATTTCAAGACCGGCAAAGACGCCATCAAAGCCCAGATCGGCGTAGATATCGTCCAGATCTTCAATGTCTACAGTGATGTCGCGATAGCCAACCTGTAAGGTCATATCGATAGCTAAATTCTCGACAAAAGAATAAGTTAGCGCTGCCTGAATGTCACGAACCTCGTGATCATCAAAGCTCAGATAGCTACCTTCAGCGTAAACACCTAAACCAGTGAACGGCAGGCCGAACTCCACCCGGCTGTAAGCCATTGGGATAATACCTTTAAACGATGCCTCACCACTTTCGCCGCTATCAACATCTTCAACATAAAATGTGCCGTCGATGTATTTGCCGTTAACACCAATATCAAAGCTAACCAGATCGTTATCAAAGATCTCGTAATACAGAATAAGGTCGGCGCTATCGATGCTCGCATCGGTTAATAACGACGTGTTGGCTTCGTATACGGTGCCTTCAAATTCGAAGGCCGCATTCAGATTAGTTACACCGTCGGTATCCAGTTGCAGATAGCTAACTTTTACATTAGGAACCAGCGGTACAAAGTGTTCAAATGCAACGTATACAGATGCATTGGTGCTGCTGTCAAAATCAAAATCAGCCGTGTTAGAGGTTTCTGAGAAACCGCCCGAAGTTGAAGTGTTCCATCCCTGAGCGCCAGCATAGAGCCCAAGCAGCGTATCTGCATGAGTGGCAGGGGCAAGACATAACGCCCCAAGAGCGGCGGCAATGACACGTTTTTTCATCGTTTATCCTTGATTGAGTAATTCAGACAACTCAATTATGGCTGCATTTGCACGAGAAATATAGTTCGCCATTACTAACGAGTGATTAGCTAACATACCAAAGCCACTGCCATTAAGAATCATCGGGCTCCAGATAGTCTGCTGAGTTGCTTCTAACTCTTTGATTATCTGTTGTAAACTCACTAACGCGTTCTTGTTTTCCAGGACACTGGCAAAGTCTACTTCAATGGCTTTCAGCAGGTGTAAAAGTGCCCAGGTAGACCCTCTGGCTTCATAAAATACGTTATCCAGTTGCCACCAGCTGGTACGGGTTTGAATAGAACTGGGGCGCGGTGTGCTGTTAGACGCCGACTTATCACCGGCCAGATCGGTATTTACCCGCTCCGCCTCAACACTGGCACTGAGTCGTTGCGATAAACTGCCAAGCTTTTTCTCAACCTGTTTTAAATATTCACGAAGGTTATCGGCCCGGGTGTAAAACTGACTATCTCCAAGCGTAGGATCGGCCAGATCACCACGGTACTCACGCAGATAATCAATGGCTTCAGCGTACTGCGACTCAGCGGAAGGAAACAACCAGTTGCGGCTGTCGATGTTGAATTTTGGCTGCGCTTTTACCAGATGAGGGTTTTCAACAGATTGCGACTGTGAACGGCTAAAATCCTTGCGCATTGATAATGACATATCACGCACTATCTCCAACACTCCGAATTCCCAACTGGGCATGTTGTCGAGGAACACCGAAGGGGGCATTACGTCGTTTGATAAGTAGCCGCCCGGTTTATCCATGAGAGTATCGGCAACAGTGATTAATGTGGTAGTAACGGTATAGCCGGGGACGGGCTGCGCATTGGTGCTGCTCATTTGTGCCCTGGCATTAGCTTTAACGTCGAACGTATCGGGCTCGAAACTCCAGTAAAAACCAACCAGCCAGAGAAGCAGAAACAAAACACCTACGGTAATACTAATGGTTTTTACATTTAAATACTGTTTCATAGTTTTCCTTGTTTGCGATTGGCCTTTCAGGTGAACAAGCTGCCATACATTCAAAGTATGGCTCATTATGCTAAGTTGTTCATCTCTGAAAGTAAATCCACGGTGATTGGTAAAGGCTGGCGAAGGGGGAATCAGGCTGTTGCGTTATTTGACTTCCCTACCAGCATTACAATGGCAACAATTAACAATACCGGCCAGAACACACCCAGTCCGGCAAACACCAGTCCGCCAAGTACCGCGATGGCGGCGATGCCCACAGCAGCGGCAATGCTCATGGCGACCACAAAGCCAATAACCACCAACAGTACACCAACTCCGGCCATAATTATCCATTCCAGGGTACCACTTACCAGTTCGTCACCCATGACCAGGTGTAAATCGAACCAGTCAGATGCTACACCGCCCAAAACCTTGGTCAGCACGATGGCAATCAGGATGGCAAGAATAAAGTTTTTCATTATGCTCTCCCTGGTAACAGGATCACCGCCGCAATATAAGCAGGCAGAGTAATCATTGGCATGAACACTAGACCTAAAGCGGCACCGGCGCGAACCCAAACCGGATCGATGTCAGCATAGCGGGCTACACCAGCACACACACCTGAAATAACAGCCCGACCTAAATCTCTTGATACACGTTTTTTTTCATAAATAGTTTTCATAACCTTACTCCTGCTTGAATGACCTGGTTGGTTGCGAGGCCCGCACAGTGCGGACCATCATGCGTTTACGCGACTTTTTTCGCTTTTAACGCGGCCAGTTCCTGCTCGATTGATTCGTCTTTTTCCAGGGCGTCGAACTCAGCCTGTAATGAGCTTTTTGCAGCGCTGTCGGTTAAATCGTAGGCTTCAACCCGTGCTTCCAGTTCATCAACCCGTTGTTCATAGTGATCGAAACGGCCCATCACGCTATCTAACTTGTCGCTGTGTGTTGCCTGTTTGGCCTGCATTCTTACTGAGGCAGACTGACGACGTACTGCCAGCGCTTTTTGCTTGGCTTTGGCTTCGTTTAACTTCTCGTTTAAACGGCCGGTATCGTCCTGCACTTTCAACAGTGCTTCATCGATTACCTGTAACTGCTCCTGCAGTTCGGCTTGCTTCGCTTCCAGCTCTTTCTTTTCTTTCAGCGCTGCACGAGCCAAATCATCTTTACCTTTACTGACTGCCAGCTCTGCATTTTCCTGCCAGTGAGCGGCGCGTTTTTCCAGGTTGTCAATCTGGCGGTTAAGGTGCTTTTGCTCAGCAATATGCTGCGCAGCCAGCGTACGGATTTCCACCAGGGTTTCCTGCATCTCCTGAATAATCAGGCGGATCATTTTTTCAGGATCCTCTGCCTTATCCAGCAGCGCGTTGATGTTAGACTGAATGATGTCGTTGATACGTGTGAACATTCCCATAATTAAATCTCCGATTGGCGAAACGTTGTTTAAAAAGTTACTTAACACTTGCTTAGATATAACAATTCGCATGCCAACTTATAAATCATTGATTATAAAGAAATAAAATATAACGACATGTTTCTCACAGTGAATATTGAATTATCAGAACCACATATTGGCATAATTGACTAACGGCTTAGCCTAATTGACCAAAAGCCTAATCCAACGCCATATAAGGCGTTTAAATCATCAATTAACCGCACCAGTCGGCGTATAGGAGAGCTTCAGAGCAGCGATGTGAAGGATTCATTATGGTAAGACGTGCAGAAGGACACAGAGACTGGAGGATTAGCAAAGATTAGCAGAGGAAAAAAGCAGTGCAAAAAAAAACAGGTAACGTTTTTACGGTTACCTGTGCCTTCGAATTTGTCTTAGTAAGACATGGGGTCTTATGGTTCTGACCCTTTGTACGTAGCTTTGTATCGCGGATGTCACCAGAGCGCAGAGGCCTATGCTGACTATCGGTAGAAGGACTACGTAACTGGCGAGTAGTGCATGGCTGAACATCATAGCCAGTGCCGCCTGTTACTCGCTATCAGCCTGTTTGTTGTTTTGCTCAGTATTGGCAGCCAGTTCCTGTACAGAGACTTTACCTACCGGCGCATCAGACAGTGATACATGATAAGTGGCATTGGCAATATTTTGCTGAACTTCACGGCTAATTTCGGCCTGAGTTACTGATACTGCGCTGGAGATCAGGCTACTCATTAAACGCTCTACTGCTGATTCCTGGGCATTTGCCTGAGCACTTACAGACAGACCTAAAGCAACGACTGAAGTAATGATGATTGATTTGATTTTCATGGTGTTTCCTCTATTTAGTTAAACAAGTGATTTGTTACACACTAGATAGCGAAACCTGTGCCATTCTTTCAAAAAATTTTAAGCAATTGAAATATATTGATTTTTAATTTTAGTGTTGGCATGCCAATTATCGTACAAAAAAGAAGCGTACCAACTATTGGTTAATTTAACCAAATAAGGTTGTGAAATTAACCAACCTCTTTAGTTTGATACTCAATAGCTTTCGATGCGGTTTCCTGCATTGCCGCTAAACCATTCATCAACAAATTCGGATCCGGATTCTTGCCAGTGCCTTTCTGACTCAGGTAGCGTCGCCACACTCTGCCACCCGGTTGCCCCTGAAACAGGCCGAGCATATGTCGGGCGGCATGCCAGGGTTTAAAATACGGTGCATCCTGGCGCTCAATATAAGCCTGCATTAAGCGGACAATCTCTGCGCGGTCCAGCGGCTGCGCAGTATTGCCGTAAAAGCGCTTATCAACCTCTGCCAGAATGTAGGGATTTGAATAAACCTCACGGCCAATCATTACGCCATCGACCTGATTAAGGTGCCCTTCGGCCTGCTCCAGGCTGGTAATACCGCCGTTGATTGAAATGTTCAGTTCGGGATGTTGCGATTTTAATTGGTACACCCGCTCATAGTTGAGTGGCGGAATATCGCGATTTTCTTTCGGACTGAGTCCCTGCAGCCAGGCTTTACGGGCATGTACAATAAACGTATCGCACCCGGCGCCTGCCACCACATCAATAAACCGGCTGAAGTCTTCGTACTCGTCCATGTCATCAATGCCAATCCGGCATTTAACAGTAACCGGAATATCCACTTCGGCCTGCATGGCTTTTACGCAATCTGCCACTACCTGGGGCTGGGCCATCAGACAAGCACCGAAACTGCCGTTTTTTACCCGATCGGAAGGGCAACCAACGTTGATATTCACTTCATCATAGCCGTATTCCTGTGACTTAACCGCGCACTGTGTCATATGCTCCGGATCGCAGCCACCAAGTTGCACCGCGACCGGATGCTCCTCTTCGTTAAAACCAAGATAGTCGCCCTTGCCATAAATAATGGCGCCGCTTGTAACCATCTCGGTATACAGCAGCGTGTGGCGGGATATCAGCCGCAAAAAGTACCGGCAATGCCTGTCTGTCCAGTCGAGCATTGGAGCGACAGAGATACGCCTGTCCAAAGTGGGTTTCGCAATTCCTCTATTTAAATCTTTTACATCAGCCACTTACGGCGTTCCTCAGGTAAACTTAACATTTAAAAGTTGAGCATTTTCACACTGTTTTGTCCCCTTTCAGGGGAACTCGGTGCCCAAATAGGGGAATACTTTTGGGCAGCGGTACACTTAAAGTGAGTGAAAATAAGATGGCTAATATTAGCATAAGTAAAGGGACGAGAAAAAACGGCGTGTGTTACACCGCCAGGGTCAGACAGAAACGCGCCGATTTTCACTCACGTTCATTTGTAAGCATAGTTCAATACAAATGAACAAATAAAAATAATGAACACCATATTGCCATGCTGTTCATTTTAGTGCATTGTTCAGTAGAAATGAACAATATTAATAAGTGAACACATGGACACTCTACTAGCTGAAGCAGCCGAACTGTTAGCAGTAACAACAAACCTAAACGTCACCCAAACGCACAATATTGGAGATAATATTCATGAAGCCGACGGGCGTTTAACTATTGCTTACGGACAACAACAATTTACTTGGGGCGTTGAAACAAAAAAAAGACTTACGCGTCAAATACTGGCAAAGCTCACCCTAGTGAAAACGGTATTTAACGATGAAAAAGTTCTCATCATTGCTCCCTACATTAATGAGAAGCTTGCCGAACTTTGTCGGGAAATGCAGATAGATTACTTAGATCTTGCGGGAAACGCTCACCTCAATCATCCACCTATTTATATAGACATTCGAGGCCGTAAACCACCGCCAGAACATCAGATACAACTAACTCGGCAGCTGACAGGTAAGGCGTTCCAACCTAAAGGGATGAAACTGGTGATGCTTCTGTTGTTAAGACCAGAACTCGTCAACCAGCCAATGCGCGTGCTCGCTGACGAGGCAGAAATTGCATTAGGCACAGTAAAGCAAGTCCTGGATGATCTCAAACAACTAACCTTTATTATAGATAAAGGAAAAAAAGGGTATGCCATCAATGAGCAAGACCTGCTCCTCACGCGATGGTTGGATGCGTACCCTCACAACATGGAAGCAAAGCTGAAACAGACACTCTATGTTGCTCAGGATTTAACGGAAATACGTAATGCTCCACTTGAACCTTACGGCGCACTTTGGGGTGGTGAGGTTGCTGCCGACGCTTATACCCATTACCTCAAACCGAAAACCTATCAAATCTACGCAGATGCCGAGGCGCATAAAACACTGTTAAAAAAATTCAGACTGCGCCGACTACATGCCAATGAAACAGAGGTTACCCCAATCAGGGTTGTAGAGCCGCCTGTCGCAATTGAGAAGATTAAAGGTAAATTACCAGGCTATGCCACGCCTTTACTGGTCTATGCAGAATTGCTCAATAGCGACGACCCTCGTAATCTGGAAACCGCCAAAAGGATCTACAATGACTATCTCGCTTAATGTCAGCAACAAACTACCAGAAGGACTGGTTGAGGTTTATGGCCGAATTCAGCGGGTTGCCATAGCCTTAGACATACCACTACTAATCGTAGGTGCGACGGCAAGGGATATAATTTTAGTTCATGGTTATAGCGCTGCGATTGAACGCGGCACGCGGGATGTGGATTTCGGCCTGAAAGTGCCGAGTTGGGAACATTACCAAAAAATGCGAGATACCCTGATCCAATCTGGGTTTACAGCACACCCAATGAAAATACATCAACTCAATACTACTGACAGTGACGGCCACCCCTGGGAAATCGACCTTATTCCATTTGGGGGCGTCAGTGACGCCGAGGGCCAGATCACCTGGCCGCCAGAACATGCTTTTCAAATGAGTGTGTTAGGCTTTGATGAAGTATACAAACATGCCTGGGACGTGCTCCTTACCAGAGAACCTACGCTTAGCGTGAAAGTAGCCTCTCCGGCTGGCATCCTGTTACTCAAACTCATCGCCTGGACAGAACGAGGTCGCGAGTACCAGGGAAAGGACGCTATCGATATTTATTACGTCATAAAACACTACGGTAAAATTCCCGACGTATTTGAAGCCCTTTATGAGCGCGAGTACATGGATTTACAGAATTATGACGATATGAAAGCCAGTGCAATGATGCTCGCTGATGAGGTCGCTGCTATAGCACTCGACGATACCTTAAACTATATCAGGCAGACTCTGCTCAACAATGAACGAGTATTGGAACGCCTCAAGACTGATATCACTAAGTTCACCCGTGCAGGCTTCGAGGAAGCTGAGACGCTGATTGAAATAATCAAAGAACAATTAAATGAAGAAAAAAACTAACGTGGGTTTCTGGTTTTTTCCGTCTATTTCAGTAGACTGAGAAACACAATGGGAATACAACAATTGTCACTTTTCATCGAAATCCCCATATATATCAATACCTTTTAAAGTTAGACGTGACTATCGAGCATTGGAGCCACTGAAATTTTACGATCTAAGGGACCGATAGACACAACCATTACCTCTGCGATTTATATTGAAAACTAACTTCTGACATAACCATCAAGCAGATCCATGGCGATGGGGCCGCATAGTTTACTTGCCCCGGCGCAGGAAAACAAAGGGCTGATGGGGTTCAGTAATAGTAAAACCGCTTTTACATTGGCGTGGAGTAAGGTGTACTGCAGGAACGCTGAAGGGTAATAGAGAGCGCAGCCAGATTGAACTGATACCAAAAGCTCTGAAATAGAGGGGCTTTGCCTTCCCCTCATTGCTTCCTTAGCATTGCGCAACAGAATTATGCGGCCGAGGCCTGGCAATAACGGCGGATAAACTCCTCGTGAGTAGGCATAGACCCGGCCGTTTTCGCTACAGACATGCGCAGCATTTGCATGTTTTTAAGTAACGCCTGTGCGGGCACCCGATCCACCAGCACATCGTAGTTTTGCGGGTATAACCCCTGCCCCAGCATCACGGCCAGCCAGCTATGCGGCGTAAACAGATCTTCGGGGGACGGGATCAGCCGGCCATTGCTGCGGAATATTTCAAGCTTGGCCGCCAGCGAGTCCGGAATAGCCATATGCTTTACGTAGCGCCAGAATTCAGTATCCTCGCGCTCGGTAGCATTATAGTGAAGTACGATAAAGTCGCGCAGGCGCTCATAGTCGGCGGTCATTAACGCATTGTACTGCGCTATCTCTGAACGGTTACAGCCGCGCCCCGGCCACAAATTCACTAATCGCTGGATCCCCATTTGAGTAAGGTGAATACTGGTGGATTCCAACGGTTCGATAAATCCGCCGGCCAGGCCGATAGCCACGCAATTCTTGTCCCAGAATGCTTTGCGATGCCCGGTACGAAACTTAAGTGGAAGCGGTTGAGTAACCGGCTCTCCCTCAACACCTGCAAGTAACTTTTGCAGTGCCTCGTCGTGCTCCATAAAGTCACTGCTATACACATGTCCATTCCCTAACCGGGTTTGCAGTGGTATGCGCCAGCGCCAACCCGCATCGTCGGCAGTGGAACGGGTAAACGGGTCAGGCGCACCGGCTAATTTGGATTGCACAGCAATAGCCCGGTCGCAGGGTAAATAGTGATGCCAGTCGACAAATTCACTCTGCATCGCACCATCAATCAACAGCGCCTTAAAGCCGCTGCAATCAACAAACAGGTCACCCTGCAGAACCTGCCCGCTGTTTAGCGTTACTGATTTTAGCAGGCCCGTGCTGTGATCCTGTTCAACACTGTTAACAATGCCTTCAATGCGTTCTACATGGCGTTGCTCGGCATAGCGCCGGAGCATCTGACCATAGCGGGCAGAATCAAAATGATAGGCGTAACGCATGGTCGACAAGATGGTATCAGCGCCCCCCTGAGGCGGAGCAAAACGCCCTTGCATAGCCGCTACGGTACACAGATTATAATCGCTGATAATACCCGGAGCGTCGGCAGGTATTTCGCCTTTTGCGGCCATTGCATTCAAGCGCAGCCACAGTTGATGAAAAGAGAACTCCGGCGTATCGCGGCCATAAAACCCAAACGGATGAAAATAGCTCTGGCCTTTTTGATACCAGTCGACAAAATCAATCCCCAGCTTATAGGTGCCCTGGCACTCGCGGAGTAAATCGTGCTCTTTGATACCCAGAAAATCATTAAACTCCATCAAGGTTGGAATTGTGGCTTCACCCACGCCTATCACGCCGATATCCTCAGATTCCACCAGGGTAATGCGGGTATCCGGCGGTGCAATGCGGGCAATCGCCGCAGCACACATCCAGCCTGAAGTGCCCCCTCCTACTATCACCACACGTTTTACTTCAGGTGTATTAACGGGGTTAGCTGAATGGCTCATCGACGGGCCCTCCGCGGCTGTGGTTTAAAGCCACTCTGGCATATCTCATTCACCAAATCGCGATGAGTAGGCACTGCCCGTTTGGCATTCTCACTTTGCTGGCGAATGCTGGCGAATTCATTTCGTGCATCATCAAAGAAACGCAACGCGCCTTCACGGGCTGAAATGTCGGTTTTAAAGCCCATGCCATACAAAATATATTGCCAGCTGTTTTCATCAAAAATATCGTGGCTGGCATCAATATCTAAAAACGAAGGCGGTCGGTGACGCCACTGCTCCAGCTTCCCTTTAAGGTACTCAGAAGCTGTGGCCGGGTCCTGGTTGTCCCGCCAGAATGCGGTATCGTCGCGCTCAGTAAGATAGTAGTGGAGCTTAATGAAGTCTTTTACGTGTTCGAAGCGTTTACTCATGGCGTTGTTAAACTGGGTAGCAGAACGCTCATAATCACCGGACCACGGAAATAAATTACACAGCATCAATGCAGCCACTTCGGCAAAACTTATCCCCGTAGCTTCAAGCGGTTCAATAAAGCCCACCGATAAGCCAATTCCCACACAGTTTTTATGCCACTGGGTTTTTCGATAACCCGGCTCAAATTTTAGTAAGCGGTGTTGCAGCTTATCGGCTGCGGGCCCGATATGCGCTTTGAGGGTAGCCACTGCGGTTTCTTCATCGCAATACTTTGAGGAATACACATACCCCAGTCCACGCCGTTCATGCAAACCAATATCCCAAATCCAGCCGTAATCTTTAGCTGTAGTATAAGTACAGGATGGAATGGGGCCGCCGGCTTGTTCATAAGGTACCTGCAGAGCAACGGCCCGATCGCAGAACAACTCATTTTTATAGGAAGTAAACTCTGACCCCATGGTTTCACCAATGAGTGTGGCTCTGAAGCCAGTGCAGTCAATAAACAGATCGGCGGTGAGATCGCCATGCTGTCTGGCGGTAACCGCAGCAATAGCGCCGTCTTCATCGAGCTTCACATCGTCGATGGTATCGATCAATAGCTTGACGCCCATCTCCATCGCCCGACGGCGTACTAACGCTGCCAGCTTGGTCGCATCAAAATGGTAAGCGTAGTTTAGTGGCGCCTCATAGTTGGGGTGCGATATTAACTTGGGTGCCAGCTTAGCCTCCACCGCCCGTTCCTGTACTGTGCAGCATTCGGACCAGGGTACATCCCCGGCAACGCCCAACAACCAATAGGGCAACAAATCCATATCAGTATGCTGAGACGCTACCTGAAAAGGGTGAAAATAGCTGTCATTCGGGTCGTCAGCAGGATTTTTCTTCCAGTTATTAAAACGGATGCCCTGTTTGAAGGTGGCATCCGCGTGTTTAATCAGATCGCTTTCATCCAGGCCTATACGGCCCATAGTTTTACGGATGATAGGAAAGGTACCCTCGCCTACGCCGAGGATACCGATTTCTTCAGACTCGACCAGAGTGATTGATACGCCACCGGGGGTGTCTGCTGCCAGCATCCGCGCCATGTACGCTGCGGTAATCCAGCCTGCGGTCCCGCCGCCAACGATCAACACACTCTTTCTCATCTTATACTTACCTTTTATTTACAACTTAATTGGAACCATCTCAACCCTCTGCTTAGAAGTCAAATCCAACGTGCAGGCTGATACGACGGTCAGTAATAAATACCGCCCGGTCAACAAAGCGGCCATCCAGAATTTCCATCTCGGTACGTTGTTCCGCATCTGTCAGGTTCTGCACATTTAACTTCACGTTGATAGCGTCAGTGACTCGATACGATACACTGGCATCCAGTCGGCCAATGGCCGCAGCATAGACCGGTAATCCGGTTTGAATGTCAGCTCCGGTAAACGGATCGGTATATACGACCGTGGTTCCTGAGTCATTGGTGGTGGTCAGGTAGCGATCGCGCCAGTTGTAGGCCAAACGCGCACTCAGATCGCCTTTATCGTAAAGCAGGGTGGCTGAGTAAGACCATTCAGACAAACCAATCACCGGTACACTCAGCTCATCGCCATTAATATCCAGCGCGAAAGCATCCGGCGAATCATTGCCAATATAGGTAACGTTGGCATCCACACCAAAGCCGCTTAACCAACCCGGCAGGTCATCGAAGTAGGTTCTGCCTCCCAACTCGAAACCGCTGATAATGGTATCTTCCTCAGCGTTAAAGTTGGTACGGCTCTGTACCGGCCCATCCAGGAAGCTACTTCCACTGCCGTCGGTAAACGCCGATTGCGGATAGCTGTCTTCATTAAAATACTCCGCCCCCGGGCCAGAGAAGTTGTTGAACGTGATGTAATTTTCAATGGTTTTATGGAACAGCGATAGATGCACCGAAGAGCCTTTACGCGGGTACCACTCCACCGATATATCATGGTTATATGCAATTTCCGGTTCAAGGAACGGGTTACCAGAGGTGTTGGTGTAGCCCGAGAAGATGGCCGGAATCGATACATCATCATCCGGATACAACGCATCCAGCTCCTGGTTAATTACATTCTCAGTGGTTTGTACTGAGGCAATACCCTGAGCCCGGATGTCCGGATAACGCGGTGGCGTTAGGGTTTTGGTAAACGCATAGCGAACAATCCAGTTTTCAACCGGTTCAAACTTAATGTTGAAGGATGGCAGGAAGTAGTCTTTCGTCAATTCACCCACTCGTTCGTTTTCAAACCCTACACTTTCGCGGGTAAACGGTGGTTGCACCCCTTCGTTGGCCTCCTGCCAAGCAAGCACATTAGACAATCCGCCCATGGCTTCTACCGACGCCTGAGCATCAGCAACACTGGCGTAGTAGCGCGCACCGCCATTGAAAGCAAAGTTACCCATACTCTCAATATCATAATTCACCCAACGCACACCAAAGTTACCGGTAAAGTTAGACCAGAACGAATCACCGTAATTCTCGAACCCTACCATGGCATATAACGACTGGGTTTTATGTTTGGTATCGTAGAAAGACGGACGCTGATCAAAGTTACGGTTTGGCGGGTTGCCGTAGATATAATTACTCGCTTCCGGATCACTACACTGGTAATACAGGTCTGGTCCACAAGCGGTATAAGTGTTATAAACACGCGCAAACTGGTCGGCAGAGTTGATTTGGTCGGTACCAACCCACACTGCGCCTGGCGCCTGTACATCACCTTTAAAGAAGTCGGAAAATTCTTCTAAATAGAAATCGCCTTCCGGTGCCGTATCAACAAATGCTCTGGGTACACCGTTCCAGTTACGACCAGTTGCTGACCACCAGGTGCCTACAAAGCTGTCTGATTCTTCGCGGTCGACTACCCGGCCGCCCACTGCGACTTTACGGAAAAAATCATGCTCAAGATAAAAATTGGCGTCCAGCTGGAACGCGTGAGCATCGCCCTCATTTTCCATATCCAGCCAGTTAATCCGCGACATACCAGTATCCGCAGGATCGGTAGACAGCGGATTACCGTAAGAAACATTAGGGATATCACCCGACAGGTCAATGTTAGTTTCAATGATATTGCTCAGTACCGCACCACCCAAGCTGTATTTGCCTGAACGTGACTCAGCTTTAACATACTGATAGCTACCGCTTAAATCCCAGTAATCAGATTCGTATTCAAAACCAAAGCTGTGATCGGCAGTTTTACTGTAGCCGGGTGTAAAACTTGAGTTCATCGCTACCGGTAGCCCGGACGTTAGGTTAGTGCTCGAAATGGCACCACTAATAAACACACCGTCATCAAATTGGGCACCATCCATCACACCCACCGGTGCGCCCGGTTCGATAGTCATGATCTGACTATCACGGTTACTTTCACGCTCTGAGATAAAGGTAGTGTGGAAAAACTCCAGGTTTTCTCTTGGTTTCCATTGCAGGGCGGCATAATATCCGGTTCTTTCCCGCTCAAACTGATCCTGAGTAAAACGTACACCAGCAGGCGCATAAACACGTTCGCCATTGTACTGAGTTGCCATATACGGTGGCATTATGATGTTACTGTCATGGGAAGCTATTTTAGAATAGCCCATGTTAAATAACGCACCAAACTCACCGTAATCGGTTTCCCACCGGTCAGAAATCAGGCCAGAATAAGCCGGGGTTAATTCTTCCGAAAAATCACCGTAATCAGCCGTTACCGAGCCATTCGCTTTAAAGCCTTCAAAGTCAAAAGGCATACGGGTTTGCAGATTTACTGTACCAGCCACGCCGCCCTCAATCAGGTCAGCGCGGCTGGCTTTATATACGGTAACCGCTTTTAACAGCTCAGGGCCTACATCTGCCCAGCTCAGCCCTGACCCACCGTTAGCGGAAAATACTTCGCGCCCGTTGATCAGGGTTTTGGATTTATTTAAGCCGCGTACCTGGATACCGGAACCTTCGAATGCGAAGCCATCCGGTGAGCCTTCACTGCCCGCTCTTACCCGGTTCATGGTGACCCCCGGTGAACGCTCCAGAATCTCTAATAATGAGGTACTGGGCACTTTGCCTGCTTCATCAAGAACAATGGAATCACCAATGGTATCGGCATTCTTTTTTAAGTCGATGGCACTTTCCAGTGACTGACGCTGACCGGTTACAGAGATCACCTCTACGACGCTGTCATCTTCATTGTCTTTATTTTCATCAACCGCTTCTTGCGCCATTACTGCTGTAGAACAGGACATAATGGCAGCGGCAAGGACCGACCGTTTAAACCGCGGGAATGACTCCCCCGGCATCAAGCCGTATTGCTCTCTTGGTGAATTTAATTTTCTGCTTTTTGATTTAGGCATGTGTAGCAGCCCTCCGGTTTCAGTGATTCTCAGCCTTTAATGAGGCAACTGTGAATTTACAATCGAGTTCGCAATCGAGTGTCAGAGTTTCCTTTGTACAACTCATTCCGGAGGGTATTATTAACTTATTATATTAACATTTGATTTACGTTTATTGGTAAGCCCATTGCTTTTGCTTAAATAAAATTCACAAAAAAAGCCTTGTAAAACAACCATGTAAACAAAGTTAACCCTCGGAGTAACTATCGCCCCGATAACCGTTCACCCGAATAAAAAATCAACTCTTTATTAACCTGACAAATAGCTTGTCCTGAGTCTGTTTAACTAAGAAATAACGATCACCAATGCCACAGCGTGCCGTCCTCGAGTCGGTTTACTGGCAACGCCGCTCGCTGGTAAGGATATTTTGCTGCCAGCTTCTCATCGATATCCACACCATGGCCTGGGGCTTCACCCGGAGTGAAGAAACCACGGTCAAACTGGTAATCAAAGGAGAACACCGATTCCATCAGTTCGCTGTGCGGCATATGCTCCTGAATACCAAAGTTAGGCACCCAGTAATCAAAATGAAGGGCGGCCCCCATGCATACCGGAGACAGATCGGTCGCACCATGAAAACCGGTACGAATATGATAGAGGGCCGCTAAATCGGCTATCCGGCGCATTTGTGTAATGCCGCCGGCATGCACCAGCGTAGAACGAATATAATCAATCGACTGATTAAGGATAAGCTCCTTACAGTCATGAATAGAGTTAAAGACTTCTCCCACGGCCAGTGGCGTTGTGGTGTGCTGGCGGATAAGCTCAAAGCCCTGCTGGTTTTCAGCGGGCACGGCATCTTCCATCCAGAACAGATGATAAGGCTCCAGTTCCTTACCCAGCCGCGCCGCCTCAATGGGCGTTAAGCGGTGATGCACATCATGCAGCAGGTGTATTTCTTCGCCATACTGACGACGCACTTCACTGAACAGGTGCGGCACAAAATTAAGATACTTTTCGGTAGACCACACAGCCTCGGAAGGCAGTGCCGCATCCGCCGGTTCATATTTTTTACCGTCTTTGGCCACACCGTAAGTGCTGGCCATACCGGGGATGCCTGACTGCACTCGCACAGCCTGATATCCCTGATCGATAGCCTCTCCCACCGCTTCGAGCGTAGAGGCTAAATCACTGCCGTTAGCATGGGTATATGTCATGATGCGATCGCGGCTACGACCACCGAGTAACTGGTATAAAGGTAGGTCAGCCACTTTGCCCTTAATATCCCACAGAGCCATATCAACCGCAGCCAGGGCTGTCATGCCCACTGGACCACGACGCCAGTAGGCACCGCGATAAATATACTGCCAGATATCTTCAATCCGGGCCGGATCCTTACCGATTAATGCCGGGATGAGGTAATCTTCAAGATAACTGACTACCGTTTTCTCGCGACCGTTGAGTGTTGCATCACCAATACCGTAAATCCCTTCGTCGGTAACTATTTTGAGGGTAACGAAGTTGCGACCGGGCGAACATACAATCACATACGCATCAGTAATTTTCATAATATAGTCTCATCTTCAGGCCAGTTAAGGCGTGGCATAAACATAGTCGGGTAAAAACAGCACCAGTTCCGGCAGCAGTGCCAGCAACAGCAACACCACCAGCACGGTGAGATAAAATGGCCAGACATGACGAATAAACTGGGTAATCGGGCAATCCATGATGTTGCACACGGTGTACATAGCAATTCCAACCGGCGGTGTAGTGCCGCCAAAGGTCACTACCAGCACGAGTAAAATGCCAAAGTGAACCGGGTCGATCCCCACGCTTTGGATAACGGGCACCAGAATAGGAGTGAGCAACAGTACGGTAATGGTGCCTTCCATCAGCGTACCAATCACCAGCAACAGTGCCAGGCAAATCATCAGCACCAGCAGTGGTGACTGAGTTACTGCAGACACGCTTTGGGCCAGCTCAACCGGTAATTGCTGAAAAGCAATCACATAACCTGCCGTGCCGGCCGCCAGCACAATCAACATAATCATGCCGATATCACGCACGCTTTCATTTAAGGCGCTGTATAGTTCTGCAATGGTGAGTTCCCGATAAGCAAACAGCCCCACTAAAACGGCGTACACCACGGCAAAGGCACCGGCTTCTGATGGCGTAAAGATCCCCCAGCGAATGGTAACAATCAGCAGCACCGGGAATAATAACGCCCATTTGCATCGGCCAGCCGCGCTCATAACCTCCCGGAATGCCGGCGGCTTTTGTGTTTCGGTGTTACCAAGCTTCTGAGAGCTTGCCACCCAACGCACGCAGAGCATCAGTGCGATAGTCAGCAAAGCGCCGGGGAATAGTCCAGCGATAAACAATTTACCAATCGACACATTGCCCATGTAGCCATACAAAATTAAGCCGATACTTGGCGGAATACAGGCCGTGATCAAAGCACTCACGGTGATAATGGCTGCACTGAAGCCCCGCGGTAAACCTGAGTCTTCCATAGGCTTACCAAGAATACGGGCCTGCATGGCGGCATCAGCAATAGCCGACCCCGAAACGCCGCCCATCAGAGCACTGAGCACAATAGTGACATGAGCCAGACCACCGCTGATCCAGCACACCAGCAAATTAGCAAAACTTATCAGCCGCGAAGTGATCCCCGAAGCGTTCATAATGTGCCCGGCCAGGATGAAAAACGGCACTGCAAGTAACGGAAAGCTCTGGCTACTCGATACCATCCGCTGCACTGCTACCAGCACCGGTAAGGAGTCATGCATAACAAAAAACAGCAGGCCGCTGGCCATCAGGCTAAACGCCAGTGGCACACCGGCTAATAACAAGGCCAAGAAAACCAGCAGCATCATCATTGCGCCGCCCTCTGTTTAACTGAAAACCATTTAAGCCAGCTTTGTTCAAGCAGGGTTAGCAGCATCAATCCGGCGCCTACCGGGAGTGCAAGGGCTACGTAGCGGTAAGATATAGGCGTGCTACCCAGCGTTCGCTGAGGGTTAAGGTTAAATAGTGCAATGCCATACACAACAACAACGGCCAGTACGCCGATCATAATAAGTGATGCCAGCCCCGCAAGCCGCTGCTGCCAGTGCGCAGGCAGGTATTGGGTAGCAATATCCACCGTGGCATGTTGTGCGTGTTTTAAGGTTTGATTGGCACCGAGCATACACAGCCAGGCAAACAGGAGCTGGGCAATATCTACCGACCAGATAATCGGTAGCCCCACAGTTCGCATCACTGCCGCCGCAAAGACCAGCAATACAATGGCCGATAACAGGCCAATGCACACCATGCGCTCTATCTTATCGAGGTGGTTCATTGGCCGTTCCCCTCATCCAGCAATGTACGAACCCGCTGGCGCAGCTCGCTGTATCCGAGGTCCTGATAAACCGACTCCGTAGCCTGCATAAATGGCTCAACCGGCGGGGTAGAAATTGAAACACCAGCAGCGGTTAGCTTTGTCTCGATGTCATTTTCAGCCGTAAGTACTTGCGAAGTGGCATACTTACCAGCTGCAGTGGCTGCGTGGATAATGACATCCTGTTCGGCGGCGGTGAGCCGGTTAAACCAGTCATCGCTGGTCACCAGGCCGGAGATCAGTTGAATATGACCGGTTTTGGTAACATGACTTATTACTTCATAGAGCCTTGCGCCCCATACCGCAGCCAGCTGCGCTTCACCGGCGTCGATAACGCGTTGCTGCAGAGCACTGTAGACTTCAGACCAACTCAATGGCGTGGGCGTAGCCCCCATGGCTTCGATGGTGCTTATCCAAACCGGCGCACTGATGGTACGTAGTCTTAATCCGGCCAAATCTTGAGGTTGAGCTACCGCCTGCTGGGTTAGCAGATGCCTTGCGCCCTGCCACCAGTTAAATGCCAGCACACGTAAACCGGCGTTTTGCTGCAGGTTGCCATTCCACTGTTGAAAAAGATGCGAGCCCACCAGGTGCTGAAGTTCAGCCAGGTTGTTCACCAGGTAAGGAGCTCCGAGGATCCCCATTTCGTGGGCATACACAGACAAACGCCCGCCATCCACCAGCACTGCAATGCCAGCACCGGCCATGGCCTGTTCCAGAATGTCGTCGTCGTTTCCGAGCTGAGAACCAATAAACAGGTTAATGCTAAGCGAGCCTTTACTGCCCGTTTCGACCAATTGCTTAAAACGTATCAGGCCTTTGTACATGGGATCGCTGCTACTCAGTGACGTCACCACGTTCAATGATGTCACTTTGTCTGAGCCCGCCTCTGCATTGCTACCGGTAGCAAAAAAAGCCAGCAGAAAGCAAAAAATCAAATTGTGCAGACGATGCTGTATCACCATTAGTTAACTTTATATTACTTCGTAGAGGCGTCAGGGTAGCGCTGGCGAGTGGCAGGCAACATTGTCATTTTTCACATTCCAGCAACGTTTTTTGGGTGAACGTACTAATCATCAAATAAACCACTAATTAGCAACGCCTTATTTCAAATAGATTTTTTTCCATAGCAGAAAATCGAACGCAGTATGAGCACTTTACATTGTGAAATTTATGTTATTCAGTACCGCTTTATCTTTTTATCGTTTCACAGCCCGTTAACATTGCCGATTGCCATCAGTCGCTGCATTATTTGACCTGAATTTTAATCACTGACCGGGAGCGTATTGTGACGTTTCAACCAAAATATTCACTGACCTTTTCTGCGTTGTTTTCAGCTATGGTGCTAACAGCGTGTCAGCCACAACAACAAAATGTTGAAGCCCAGAGCACACAGGCTCAAGCTGAGCCTCAAACACAACCACAGGTAAAAAGCGGCCTCGCCGAGCCGCTGGTAGAACATATTTACACTGCGGACCCTTCCGCCCATGTGTTTAACGGCCGCCTGTATATTTATCCTTCTCACGACGTGGAATCAGGTATTCCTCAAAACGACAATGGCGATCACTTCGATATGCGCGATTATCATATTCTGAGCATGGACGAAGTGGGCGGTGAAGTGACCGACCATGGCGTTGCCTTATCAGTTAAAGATATTCCATGGGCAGGACGCCAGCTATGGGCGCCGGATGCTGCCGAAAAAGACGGCAAGTACTACCTGTATTTCCCACTCAAAGACAAGAACGACGTTTTTCGTATTGGCGCAGCCGTGAGCGACACGCCTGAAGGTCCGTTCACTCCGGAGCCGGAGCCAATTGCCGGCAGTTACAGTATGGATCCTGCCGTGTTTAAAGATGACGACGGCGAGTATTACATGTACTTCGGCGGTATCTGGGGTGGCCAGCTACAACGCTATGAAGGCGGCACTTATAATCCGGAAGATGTTTACCCGGCAGATGATGCACCGGCAGTAAAACCTCGTATCGCCAAAATGGCGGATGACATGCTTTCTTACGCCGAAACGCCGAAAGAAATTGAATTACTCGACAAAGACGGTAGCCCCATTCTGCAGGGCGATAATGACCGTCGCTTCTTTGAGGCAGCCTGGGTACACAAATATCAGGGCAAATATTACTTCTCTTACTCTACCGGCGATACCCATAAAATTGTTTACGCAACCGGCGACAACCCTTACGGCCCATTTACTTATCAGGGCGTGATCCTGCAACCGGTAGAAGGCTGGACTAACCACCACTCTATCGCCAAGTTTAAGGGTAAATGGTACCTGTTCTATCACGACAGCTCATTATCCGGCGGTCAAACGCACCTACGCAGCGTAAAAATGACCGAACTTACCTATAACCCGGATGGCAGCATCGTTACCATCGATCCATACCTGGAGCAGAAGTAATGCTTGAATCAACCGCAACGCCAGCATCGATGGACAGTCCGTCGGGCGAAAATATCGGCTTTGTTATTTTTATCAGTATTGTGGCCACCATTGGCGGATTTCTGTTTGGATTCGACAGTGGGGTTATCAACGGTACAGTAGATGGCTTACAGCAGGCGTTTAACTCGGCCAGCGCCGGTACCGGGTTTAATGTATCGAGCATGCTGCTTGGCTGTGCGGTAGGGGCATTTTTTGCCGGCCGCTTTGCCGACAAATACGGGCGCCGTGCGCTACTGATTGTCTCTTCGGTACTCTTTATCATCAGCGCCTGGGGCTCTGGTATTGCTACGTCGTCTTTTGAGTTTGTTATCTACCGGGTCCTTGGTGGCCTGGCGGTAGGTGCGGCCTCAGTGATGGCGCCAGCTTATATTTCAGAAGTGTCCCCGGCTCGTTACCGCGGTATGCTAACCAGTATTCAACAGATTGCCATTATCAGCGGTTTGTTTGCTGCGTTTCTGAGTAACTATATGCTGGCTGATGAAGCAGCAGGTTCAACCAATACGCTGTGGTTAAATTTTGAGGCCTGGCGCTGGATGTTCTGGATTGAGCTTATTCCGGCAACCCTGTTTTTTGTGATGCTATGGTTTATTCCGGAGAGCCCGCGTTTTCTGGTATCCAGCAACAAAACCGAACGGGCTCACCGCGTACTCACCCGTTTACTGGGCGATGATGCAGCCACTCACAAACTCAACGAAATCAAGCAATCGCTGGCCGACGATCACCGTCCTCAGCTTAAAGACTTAATCGACAAAAACACCACAAAGGTTCGCCCCATTGTTTGGGTAGGTCTGGGCCTGGCTGCGTTTCAGCAACTCGTTGGTATTAACGTGGTGTTTTACTACGGAGCGGTACTCTGGCAAGCAGTTGGTTTTTCTGAGTCGGACGCTCTGCTAATCAACGTACTAAGCGGGGCTATCAGTATCGCCGCCTGTATTCTTACCTTGCTGGTAATTGATAAAATCGGCCGTAAACCACTGCTCAAGTGGGGCTCAATCGGTATGACAATTACCCTTGGCGTGATGGTTGTGGCCTTTTTAAATGCATCACAAGGGCCAGACGGTAAGCTTATACTGGGTGACTGGGGCACCACCGCTCTGGTGGCAGCAAACCTGTATGTGTTTTTCTTTAATATGTCCTGGGGCCCGGTAATGTGGGTAATGCTGGGCGAGATGTTCCCAAATCAGATCCGTGGTTCAGGCCTTGCAGTAAGCGGCCTGGTGCAATGGACTTCTAACTTCCTGATCACCATTAGCTTCCCGATGCTACTAGCCGGTATCGGCTTGGGTGGCGCTTACGGTATTTATGCCATTTTCGCCTTCCTGTCGGTAATCTTTGTAGTGAAGTTTGTTAACGAAACCAAAGGCAAAGAGCTGGAGCAAATGCAGGGATAAACAAAATCACTCCCACACTATAAGCATAATAAAACGTCACCACTCGCCAGCGCTTAGTCGCTGGCTTTTTTATGCTGCTATCATAGCAGCTCTAATCAGGTGGCCAAATTCACTATGCCACTACATACCTAGTATGTTGCTTCGCCAGTTGTATGTATACACATGAAAGCCTGACTTAAACCGAAGATAGTTTGCAGTTTATGCTTAAAGACTGTTTAAAAGATGCCACCCTTAAGCACATTGGTAGCATTACTATTAATGGTGAGACCATTGAGCTGGTGATTGATCCCGCAAAATTAGGAATAAATAACGCAGAATTTTGGGGCAATCGTCTTCAGTTTACTTCCCAACGTTGTGGCGAGGAGCCTCAGCCAATCACTCTAAGCAGCCTAACTGACAGGAAACGTCACTATCCTTCCACCGTCGTTAAGTTTGTTTACAACTTTTTGCGTTTGTCGCCGGCCATGAGTTGGTAAACTTACCTTTGGAACATTTGAAGGGAACTTAACATCAGTGAAGTACATCGCTTTTTCGCTTGTCTCAGCGCTTGCGTTTTGTATTGCAGCATGTAGCAGCAATAACCAAACAGAACGGTTAACACCGCGCGATTCGGTGGTGAAATATTCCAGTATGGAGGGCTATCAGGACCGCTTTATTAATTTGTTTCCCAAATTTAAAGATTACCCGGTAACCTGCAGCGAAGACTGCTACCAGCCCAGTGAGCTTCTGACTTGTAACGAGCCTATGGAACAGTGCACTTATAACGGTGATTCTACGCCATTGTCGCTCAACACCGGGTACACGGTTAAATGGTATGGTCACGCCAGCTTTCGCATTACCACCCCGGATAACCAACAGTTTCTGTTCGACCCGGTATTTAATCAGTTTGACTGGCCGGTAAACTGGGCTTTTCGCCTGTCGGCTGGCTTTAATCGTAACGAACCGGAACAGCTCTCTGATTCGATGCTTAATGCAACCGATGCGGTATTGTATTCACACATTCACTATGATCATTTTAACAAAGGCGATATCCAGGCATTCTCTGCCGATACGGCGTTTTTAACGCCTTTAGGTTTTGCTGAGCACTTTCCCGGCGGTGATTTTAACATTACCGAAATGGCCTGGTATGCCAGTAAGCAGCTGGGCAAAATGAACGTGCATTTTGTCCCCGGCCATCATTTTAGCAACCGGATTCTGGTGCCTTATCTGTATGAAGACGAGAACAAAACCCTGTGGGGCGGCTGGCTGCTCGAACATCAGGGCAACACCTTATTTTTTGCTGGCGATACCGGTTATTCGCCCCACTTTAAGCAGATAAGAGAAAAGTACGGAGAGATTGATGTGTGCTTGCTGCCCATTGCGTCTTATTTTAGCGCGGAATCACCAGCCTTTTACCGAAAAGTCCATATGACCCCGGAAGATGCTCTTATCGCAGCAAAAGAACTTAATTGTAAAGTGATGGTGCCATGGGGTTATGGCAATAACAGCTGGAAGATGGGCGATAAAACCTCACACTCTGCCCTCTTTCGGCTGCTAACCATGCATAAGCGCTTAGATTCAGAGACTCCCTTACACATTCTCAACGAAGGGGAACAGGTTAGCTTCTAATCAAGGGGTCAGAGTACATGAATGAACTTCATGTACTCTGACCCCTTGATATTGACTTTAGGGTGCGCGCCTTTGCGGCGGGCCAAGGTAGCTGGGCTTAAGATTACCGGTGTCCACAATTACTCGCTGCAATACGGCTCCTGGCGTTAGGGCTTTTACTGCCAGACGGTGACGACCAGCCTTAGTTACGGGCAATGTAGTAGTGAGTTCTTTCACGTTATCCATTACCCCCTGCGCCCAGGCTTGCTTGTCTTTTTGTGAGGGCAGCGCCAGTGTAGCCACATGTTCACCATCCAGGGTTACCGCCACCTTAATGCCCGTTGCCTCATCAAACGGCAAAGAAGGCGATAACTGTAGCGTTAGCGGGAATTCGCCGGTTGAAGTAAAGAATACCGGGAACTCCAGTGCCGGCGCCTGCTGGTGTGTCAGGCTGGAATACGGCGGCAATGCCGCACTCATCGCCTGGCCTGTACGCCCGTGTGCCGCGACCTTATGCCAACTGCCATTTGGGGTCGACTTCACCTTGGCCTCGCTTGCATTCATCGCCACGTAACCGTCTGCTTCAATAAAGTCGCCGCTAACCGGCCTGGCAGTCAGTTCTGGTTTGTGCGCAGTCACTTTTATGTTCGCGCCGCCCCAGCCGGTACCTTTCACATTTATAGTGCCTTCGTGATGGCCAGCCTCTAACTGTGACCAGTCAATAGAAACCGCTACGGGCGTATCTGCCAGCAACTCACCGCTATTTTTGCCCAGAATGATCCAGGGCTGTGAGGCCTTTGCCGACCAGTTGAAAGCTTTGCCCTGCCGGTTGTACACGGTAAAGGTGCGAGTTGCTTCGCCATAGAGCGTAAATTCGGGCAGCGACAATCCGCCGGTGGCTGGCCAGTAAGCACGACTTCCCTCAACTGAAACGCCCATATCAGCCACAGCAGGTTGTGCCAGCGCTTTGGTCTGAACTACCGGCGGGATATTGGCCGGCGGGTTATTCCAGTACACATAGCCAATGTGTGGCTGCGACATCATACGGTTCCATTTACCTCCCTTGATACTGTGATACATCTCAGTAAGTTCGGCATCCCGTTCAAACCACGCGTTAACTGTGGCCGCCATGGCCGACGTAGAAGCGCGGTCCTGTTCGGCATACAGAGCATTCAGCGCCTGGGCCCGATTTAACTCAAACATGGCCTGGGTAGCCCATACCGGATGCGCAACCAACTGGAAAAATGCATCCTGATAATCACTGTCGATGCGCTCATAAATGCTATTGGCTTTATCCGCCGCTTCGGCCAGTGTTTTGCTTATCCGGTCGGCTTCGTTGTAATTCAGTACGCTGTATGTTTCGGGGCTCAGCGCTTCGGGCTTACGCTGGCCGTTTTGTAACGTATAAACTGTCAGTAACTCAGCAATATCGTTGGTAAACTGGCCATTAAACTGACTCGCCGCCCATTCCCGGGTAAACCGTTTGGCAGACTGCGCGTTAAACGCTTCCGGATCCCAGGCCTGTGCGAGGAAAAAACTGATAGGTAACTCCATAGGCTTTAAGTCGCCTACGTTGGTGATCCAGATTTTATCTGCACCATACTCCCAGGCGAGATTCATTTGCTCCCAGACCTTACCCAGCGGCACGGTATTGATCCACCGGTAAGACCGCGGGCCGCCCACATAATCAAAGTGATAATATACCCCGGCACCGCCGCTACGGCCGCGCTCAGCTTCGGTTGGCAGGCGGCGAATATTACCGGCATTATCGTCAGACCAGAGTAGTGTCACATCATCCGGCACGCGCATGCCCCGCTCATAGAAACCCTGCACTTCTTTGTATAGCGCCCACACCTGTGGCACTTCAGAAAGTGGCTTATCCATTACATCGGCCAGAATTTCCCGCTGGTCGTGGACGATTTTTTCCAGCAAGCCAATATTTTCACCCTCGCTCATTGGCGTATCAGCCTGACCACGCATGCCAAGGGTGAAAATACCGTCTTTATCTTTGTAACGCTTAGCACCTTCCACCCAGAACTCATAGAGTTTGTCGGGATTGGTTGAATACTCCCACGGACCGCTGCCATAGCGGTTCCACTCTTTGTCCGCCCGCATCATGGGCTCGTGGTGTGAGGTACTCATTACTATGCCCATGTCATTGGCCAGATACATGTTTTGTGGATCATCATCGGCAAAGGCATTGTTCCACATGGCCGGCCATAAAAAGTTAGATTTCAACCGCAACAGCAGTTCAAAAACATGCTTATAAAACTTCGCGTTATAGCCGCCGAACTTCTCATGCACCATACCGGTCAGGGCCGGCGCTTCATCGTTGAGGAAGATCCCCCGGTATTTCACCTTAGGGGCATCGCTGATGTGCGTACCGGCCTTAATGTAGAGTTTGTCATGGGTGACAATCGGCACATCTGCCCACCAATACCAGGGGGAAACGCCGATTTTTTCGCTCAGATCATAAATACCAAAAATTACGCCGCGGCGGTCATTACCGCTGATCACCCAGGCCTGTTCTACGCCGGGAAGCGGGCTCGCTACCGTATCGAGCTGATAACCTTCCCATTGCCGGGCCTTTGCCTGAACTGTAAGTTGATTACTGGCAATCAGTTTGTCCACCAGCGCAGCCTGACCGCGCTCACCAACGATGATCACGTGGCCCGAAAGATCATCTGTTTTACTGGTTAAGCGTGGCTTAAGGCCGGTAACACGCAAGACATCCTGCTGCAGCGACTCGGCTGCCATTCTGATCCCCGGGTTGGCTTTACTGTCCACCCAGATGGTCGCCATTTTTTGTGCGGCGCTATCGGCCACCACGAAGTCGCCTGGCGCAAACTGGTGGGTAACATAGTCACTGGCAATGGCCGGTGCGCACAAACAAAACAATAAAATACTTACAAAGCCCTTTAACATGCCTTTACCTCTGATTATTTTCTGGCGTGCGGGCCAATAGTGGTGCCCACAAAGCCACCCGCTTTTTGCGTACTCAGCCAGGTAGCATCCTGCGGTTCGCCCACGGCCAGCCACTCACCATTCTGCTCAATAGCAAATTCAATTAATGCTCCCTCGCCGTGAATTTTCACTTTTACTGGCTCACCGATTGGGGTTGTCAGAAACTGGCGAGCAACAGTGGTTACCTTGCCGTCTACCACCTGTTCAACAAACGCCTCATAGCGCCCTTGTTCACCTCGTAATCCAAGAAAATAGTGGTAGCTGGCACTCTGGAAAGCCGCCAGACCAGCCTCTGCTGATGAAGCGTTGGCGATGGTTACTTCGGTGCTAGCCGCAAAAGATGCCGCAGCCTGATGCGAGCCCACATAGCTCACCATCTCTTTGCTATAAAGGGCATTCTCCAGCGGCGACATGGTTAGCACACCGTTTTCAACACTCACCCAATGGCGATCAAAATCCCGTGGTGTTTGCCAGCGCACGCTCAGGCTATTGCCGTCAAACTGGTCATCCCAATCGTAAAAATCCGTGCCTTGCTGTTTGCTTGTTCCGGCCGGGCGCGGGCTGGTAGGCGGAATAGGTGTTTTGGCCGGTAGAATATGCGGCCATTCATTACGCCACTCTACGGGCAGTAAAAAGGTATCCCGCCCCGTGTTGTAAAGGTAGTTCTCGTAAGGTCGGGTGCCTAAGAACACCGCCCACCATTCACCGGCGTCGGTTTGAATCATGTCGGCGTGCCCTGCGGTATCCACCGGATTGGGTCGCGGCCAGCTCAGATCCCGCTGAGTCAGTATCGGATTGTTTTCATACGGGATAAAAGGCTTATCCAGAGAACGTGTGCGGAAAACCACCTGGGAGTGTTGTGGCCCGGTGCCACCCTCGGCACAGGATAAGTAATACCAGTCATTCACTTTGTAGATATGCGGCGCTTCAATCCAGATAGGCTCCTGGCTGATATCTACACCGCCATTCACCAGCAGTTTACGGCTGTCGGGTAACACTTTCTGAGCGGCGGGATCGTACTCCCACATCCAGATTGCCCGGTGGCCGTTATACAAAGGTTCGCCAGGAGGGGCTTCATTATGAGTAATGTACACACGGCCATCGTCATCGAAGAAGATGTCCGGGTCGATACCTCCGACTTCCGGTAACCAGATGGGTTCAGACCAGGGTCCAGCCGGATCGCTGGCAGTAATTATGAAGTTACCGCCATTGTCTACCGAAGTAGTAATGATATAAAACAGTCCGTCATGGTAACGAATAGTCGGTGCAAAAATACCTCTGGAAATGCGCGCGCCGGAGAATTCCATTTGCTCTTCCCGGTCCAGGGCATAGCCCACCAGCTTCCAATCGGTCAGATTTTTACTGTGTAAAATAGGCAAGCCGGGGGTATAGCTGAAAGAAGACGTAGTCAGGTAATAGTCATCACCCTTTTTGGTGATAGACGGATCAGGGTAGAAGCCCGGCAAAACCGGATTAGCATATTCGCCGGCCGGTGCCGTGGGGCGATTATTCGGCGTGGCATACTTAAACCAGTCAAAGATCACTTCTGCAGACATCGCCTCTGGCTTAGCCGCTGCCTGCTGAGCAGACCCGGAAGAACCAGGAGAATTACACCCGGTCATCAACAGACCTGTCAGTAAGGATAGGATAACACGCTGCTTCATAAACATTCTCTGTGTACTAATGTGACTGGCATTTAACGTTAAAGCCAGCAAGGCTTCAACGCGTTGGCGTTATGAAAAATCTCAACCAGAATTGCGTTTTTTGTGAACCAAATGTAAATAAACAAACTCTGGGCAGAGACCAGCCGAACTGGGCTAAGCCACTGATAAAAATAGAGGTTCGCAGTGTGGGAAAGATCAGTAGTAAAACTTGCGGAAGCAGGTGATATTAATTACACCTGCTTCCTGCTTTCACTTTCAGGAGGCCTTTAAAGACAGGTCCTGCTCTTCGCTATCGCGCCGGGCGTCACGATATTCCTTGGGCGTTTGATCAAAGTGCTTTTTGAATACCGCATACATATATTGCAGCGAAGGATAACCGCAGATCTTGGCAATCTGTGAGGTTGCTTCGTCAGAATTCTCCAGCATTTTACAGGCACGGCTCAGTTTTTCGTTGTGGATCTCATTGTGAATACTGTGGCCACGTTCTTCTTTAAATCGGTGTTCGAGGTTTGAACGGGAGACCCCTACGTAGTCGAGTACCTGATCCACCTTAATACCACGGCAGGCGTTCTGCCGGATATAATGCATGGCCTGCATAACATGTGGATCGCTGATGGCTTTAAAGTCGGTAGACTGACGTTCTGCAACACATTCGGGTGGGATCAGCACCGGCTTGCGTGGCTTATTATGGCCTTTCAAAATTCGATGCAGGGTTTTAGCCGCCTGAACCCCCATTTCAAAACACCCCTGACGCACTGAACTCAGGCTCACCCGGCTCAGATAACGGGCCAGTTCATCATCGTCTATACCAATCACCGACATCTTATCCGGGATAAGCATACCGATATGGTCGCACACCTGGAGTAAATGACGTGCTCGCGAGTCGGTAACCGCAATAATCCCCACCGGGGTAGGCAAGCTTCTCAGCCAGTCGGCCAGACGCTTGGTTGTGTATTGCCAGGTTTCAGGTCGTACCGGGTGTCCACGGTAAACATGACACTCGTAGCCCTGTGAACGGGTGATCTCTAATACTGCATTTTCACGTTCCTGAGCCCAGCGATGATGCTCATTCACCGGTGCACCATAAAAGGCAAAGCGCTGGATACCTTTTTGTCTGAGGTGCTCAAAGGCAGCCTGGATGAGGGCGTAGTTATCGGTTGCAACATAAGGCACATCGGGATAATCGGCCGGATTCTCGTAAGAGCCCCCTATGCCCACCACCGGTACATTGGCCTTATGCAGAGCAGCCTGAATTTCCGGGTTATCATAATCGGCAATAATGCCGTCACCACTCCATTCATCCAAATGGTCGAGGCGCGCCATAAAGTCTTCTTCCAGATACAGATCCCAGTCAACCTTTGAGGTTTGCAGGTAGTCACCTACCCCCGCAATAATGCGTCGGTCATAAATTTTATTGGCATTAAATAAAAGCGTAATACTGTGTTTATTCTCAAACATGAACTGCTCCGTGCTAACCGATTGTGCCCGTAGTGATTAATGTTTCGCCCTGAAGCTGTATACCAATTAACCACTTTGTTTAAATTAAATAACTTTTTTTTACGATATTTCTTCTTTCCGAGCATACTAATACACCTTGTTCGAATTAACAAAAAAGTAACAAATTTTCGTAATTGCGATTTAGTGATTTCGCAATCAGCATAAGCGCCTAATCTTTCCGGTGAGAGTAACTATGTATATTGGTATTGATCTTGGCACATCAGGTGTCAAAACCATTTTGACCGATGAAAGCGGTAAAGTGGTGGACTCAGCGTCCTCTTCATTAACGGTAGCCATACCGCAACCGCTGTGGTCTGAACAAAATCCAGAGGATTGGTGGACAGCAACCTGTGCAACACTCGATGAATTAAAGCAGCGTAACGACTTATCGGTTGTTAAGGCGCTGGGTCTGGCAGGGCAAATGCACGGCGCTACCCTGCTGGATAAAGTGGGCCAGGTGTTACGCCCGGCTATATTATGGAATGACGGTCGCAGTGAAGCCCAGTGCCGAACGCTGGAAAGCACTATAATAAAAGCACGGGTAATCACTGGTAACCTGGTGATGCCGGGATTTACTGCTCCCAAATTATTGTGGATAAAAGAAAACGAGCCGGACATTTTTAAACAGGTGGATAAGGTCCTTCTACCGAAAGACTACCTGCGCTATAAACTCACCGGTGAGTTTGCGTCTGACATGTCAGATTCGGCCGGTACAAGCTGGCTGAACACCGGCGAGCGTAGCTGGAGCAAATCCATGCTGATGGCCTGTGGTTTAAGTGAAAAGCACATGCCAACACTCTATGAAGGTAACGAGATCACCGGTTACCTTACAGCTAAGACAGCCAAACGCTGGGGCATGAAAGCCGTTCCGGTAGTGGCAGGCGCTGGCGATAATGCAGCAGGAGCTGTAGGCTGTGGCATTGTTGATGCCGGCCAGGCCATGCTGTCGCTCGGCACCTCCGGGGTCTATTTTGCGGTGACCAATGATTACCGCAGCGATCCGGAATCGGCGGTACACAGCTTTTGTCATGCCGTAGGACACCGCTGGCATCTGATGTCGGTAATGCTTAGCGCAGCCAGCTGCCTTGACTGGTTTGCCAAAAACTCTGGTTACAGCTCCGTTGCCGAATTGTTTGACGACGTGGTTAACAATACCCGGCCGGATGATCCGAATACGCCGTTCTTTTTGCCTTATTTAACCGGCGAACGCACACCACATAACAATCCCAACGCCAAAGCTGGCTTTTTTGGATTAACCGCTTCCACTACGCGGGCGCATATGGCCCAGGCTGTGGTGCAGGGCGTCTCTATGGCGTTGGCCGACGGTATCGACGCGGTGCACGGCTGTGGCATCCAGGTAGACGGGATTAGTCTGATTGGCGGCGGAGTTAAAAGCACTTACTGGCGTCAGTTGCTGGCCGATGTCAGCGGCATTGCCATGAATTATCGCAAAGGCGGTGATGTAGGGCCGGCTTTAGGTGCAGCCAGGCTGGCACAGCTGGGTGTTTCACCACAAACACCGGTTAGTGATATTTGCCCGGTACCAGAGCTGGTTGCCAGCTACGAGCCTGATTCTGCGCTTAAAAACTACTACGATCAGCGGCGCCAGCAGTTCCGCGAGCTATACTTTTCACTTCATTCACAATTTTAACAAAAAACACAAAAGTCGATGAAGTTTACATAATTGTCGAATACACGCCGATTGCACAGTATTAGCAATCATCAAAATAACGGGCCATTCGGCCCACTCAGGAGTTAACTATGGCGGATTTTTTCCAGGACATCAGCCCAATCCAGTACGAAGGTGCTGAGTCCACTAACCCACTGGCATTCAAACACTATAACCCCAAAGAAGTGGTGTTAGGCAAAACCATGGAAGAGCATTTACGCTTTGCTTCCTGTTACTGGCACAACTTCTGCTGGGATGGCGCCGATGTGTTTGGTGGCAATACCTTCGACCGTCCCTGGTTACAGCCAGGCGATGCTATGGAGCGGGCAAAACAAAAAGCGGATGTCGCCTTTGAGTTTTTCAGCAAACTCGGCGCACCGTACTACTGTTTTCACGACGTTGACGTAGCGCCAGAAGGTGACAGCGTTAACGACTATATTCGTAATTTCAGCGAAATGACGGAAGTACTGGCGGCCAAACAGGAAGCCACCGGCATGAAACTGTTATGGGGCACTGCTAACGTCTTCAGTCACCCGCGTTATATGTCAGGCGCAGCGACCAATCCGGATCCGGAGATCTTTGCCCGCGCAGCAACTCAGGTATTTCACGCCATGAACGCCACTAAAACCCTTGGCGGTGCTAACTATGTACTGTGGGGTGGCCGTGAGGGTTACGAAACGCTGCTCAATACCGATCTTAAGCGTGAGCGTGCTCAGCTTGGCCGCTTTATGAATATGGTAGTGGAGCATAAACACAAAATCGGTTTTGACGGTTTGCTGCTGATAGAGCCAAAACCTCAGGAGCCAACTAAACACCAGTACGATTACGATACGGCAACCGTTTATGGCTTCCTGAAAGAATTCGGCCTGGAAAAAGAGTTCGCGGTCAATATCGAAGCCAACCACGCAACGTTATCCGGCCATTCCTTCCACCACGAAATTGCCACGGCATTTGCACTGGGTGTGTTCGGTTCGATTGATGCCAACCGCGGTGACGCACAGTTAGGCTGGGATACTGACCAGTTCCCTAACAGCGTGGAAGAAATGACGCTGATCTGCTACGAAATTCTTAAAAATGGCGGTTACACCTCAGGTGGCTTTAACTTCGACACCAAGTTACGTCGTCAGAGTATTGATGCGGCGGATCTGTTCCACGGCCATATTGGTGGTATGGATACCTGTGCTCTGGGGCTGAAAAAAGCCGCAGCAATGCTTGAAAACGACTTTATTGCCGATGCGAAAGCCAAGCGTTACGCAGGCTGGAACGGCGAGCTGGGCGAGAAAATCCTCAACGGTGCTTTCTCTCTGGAGTCACTGGCCGGCTTGACCACTGAGCAGCAGCTTAACCCTAGACAGGTGTCAGGCAGCCAGGAACTGCTGGAAAACCAGGTCAACCAGGTTATCTTCCGCTAAGCCGTTATTTTTACTTAAAAAGTGCAGACAGCCTCTGCACTTTTTTTGTTTCTGAAGGAGACATAATTTGATTCGGTTACTTTTGCTATGTACCTGTCTTATCGCGCAATGTGCAGGGGCAGCCACCACATTACACCGGCTTATTTCAGACCACGCCGTGTTACAACGCAATAAGCCTGTTCCGTTAACCGGCACCACAGATTCAAAAGCACCGGTTCAAATCTTGTTTGACGGCGAACTGCTGGGTGAAACCAGCGCAACCAACGGCAAATGGCGGTTTGAGTTACCAGCACAACCCGCCGGCGGCCCTCATCAGCTTATTATCAAAAGCAACGACACCCTGACGGTTAATGACTTGTACTTTGGTGATGTGTGGCTGACCTCCGGGCAGTCAAACATGGAGCTGACCATGGCCCGTGTTGAAGAGGCCTACCCGCTTGATGTTGCCGAAGCAGATTTTCCGCTGATCCGCGAATTCACAGTGCCCGATACATACCGTTTCGATGGCCAGAACAGCGATTACAGCGGCGGCCAGTGGCGCAGTGCCACACAGCAAAACATTCGCCACCTGTCAGCCGTAGCTTACTACTTTGCGCGCCAGATCCACCTTGATCAGAATGTGCCCATAGGTATTGTGAATGCGTCATTAGGGGGCTCGCCGATTGAAGCCTGGATGCACAAAGATATTCTTAGCCCCTATCCTGACAAAATTGCTGCCGGTGAACGCTTTGCCGATCCGGCAGTAGATAAGCAAACCCGTAAAGACGATAAAGCCCGTTCTGATTCGTGGTATGCCAAACTCCATCAGTCCGATAAAGGCTTACAGTCTAATCCCACCTGGTATGACCCGAGTCTCGACGACAGCGACTGGCAATCAATCACCCTGCCCGGCAATCTGCCAACTAACGGCGAAGGCTTTATTGGCGTTTGGTGGCTCAGAAAAACACTCCACCTGGACGAGGTACCCGCGGAGCCTGTCACACTCCGATTAGGACGCATTGTTGATGCCGACACGGCGTATATTAACGGTCATGAAGTTGGCGGCACAGGTTATCAGTACCCTCCACGGCGCTACAATGTTACGCCGGACATGCTTAAGAAAGGCGAAAATGTTATCGCCATTCGCATTACCTCCGACGGCGGTTCAACAGGATTTGTACAGGACAAGGCCTACTTTTTAGGCACCGACAACGCGCGCTACCCACTGGCAGGCGAATGGCACTATAAAATTGCTGCCAAAATGCCCCGTCTGGCTGGCTCCACGTTTATCCGCTGGCAACCCATGGGACTCTACAATGCAATGATAGCGCCAGCGACCCGCTTCCCGCTTACCGGGGCCCTGTGGTATCAGGGTGAGTCGAACAGCGGCGCGCCCAGTGACTACGCAGAGAAGCTAACCGCTATGATTAATCACTGGCGTGGCCAGTGGCAACAGCCGGACATGCCTTTCATTATTGTTCAGCTAACCAATTTTATGGCTCGACAGGCACAACCTGTCCAGAGCAACTGGGCAGTTCTGCGAGACCAGCAACGCCAGGTTGGAACGCTTGATAACACCGCTTCTGTGGTCACCCTTGATGTGGGAGAATGGAACGACATCCATCCGGTCAATAAGGCTACTGTAGGAAAACGGCTTGCACTGGCTGCCCGCAACATCGCCTACGATCAGGACATTGCTTATCAGGGCCCTGTACCGACTACAGCAGAGCGACAGGACGACAGAGTCATTGTGCACTTTAGCCATACCGGGGAGGGCCTGACTGAATCATCACCCTTAACGCAGAGCTTTGCTATTGCTGGCGCTGATAACCAGTACTACTGGGCTGACGTACGCATTAGCAACGACAAGGTGATTCTATCCAGCGCTAAGGTCAGTCAACCGCTTCACGTTCGTTATGGCTGGGCTGATAACCCCGAACCCGGTTTATTCAGTAGTGCCGGGCTTCCCGCAGCGGCTTTCAGTATGGCCGTCACCAGCGCAACCAATGCTGATTAATCTTTGTTTCAGGCCGGAGTAAATATGAGCACTACACTACTATCATTCAGCAAGCTGGCGATGTCTTTATCACTGGTTTTCGCCATAGGAGCCTGTTCGGGCGTTAACAGTACAAGCAGCACTGCCAGCTCCGCAACCGCCGATAGCGGCTCGCAGCCCGTTGAATTCTATGCCAATCAGGTTGGCTTTTTACCGCAGCAACAAAAGCATATCGTAGTAAGAACTTCGCAAGCTGTTTCTTATCGGGTAACCAACACCGCCAGCGGTCAGACAGTTCTGGAAGGAACTACCAGTTCACCGGACTACTGGCCACTGGCAGATCAAACCGTGGCTATAGCAGACGTGAGCAGTATTACTGCTCCCGGCCTTTACCGGCTGTCTCTTGGCGACAACGACTACACCACATTCAGTATTTCAGTTCAGCGCGTGAGCGCCCTGCATGACGCGGCGATTAAAGCGTATTATTACAATCGTGCCGGCATGGCGCTGGACCCGGCCTTTGCCGGCAAATGGCACCGTGAAGCCGGCCACACGGACACCCATGTAATTAACCTCAACGAACCGAAGAATAGCCTGGCAAGCCCCAAAGGCTGGTACGACGCCGGTGATTACAATAAATACATTGTTAATTCAGGCATATCTACTTATACCCTGATGCGGGCATACCTCGACTTCCCGGATTTTTATGCGCAGCGACGCTGGAATATCCCGGAGTCCACCAATAACCAGCCCGATTTACTCGATGAAATCAGCTGGAATCTGGACTGGATGCTAACCATGCAGGACACCGACGGCGGCGTTTTTCATAAGCTCACCACGTTAAATTTTGCCCCGGCAGTAATGCCGGCAGAGGCCACAGAGCAGCGTTATGTGGTGGCCAAGGGAACCGCCGCGTCACTCAATTTTGCAGCGGTGATGGCAACAGCTGCCAGAGTGTATCCGCAACAGCAAAGCAATTTTCTTGCTGCAGCGAAAAGAGCCTGGCAGTGGGCATTAGAAAACCCGCAAGTGGCCTATAAGAATGCGCAAAACGTAAAAACCGGGGAATACGGCGACTCATCTTTTAACGATGAATTTGCCTGGGCCGCCAGTGAGCTTTTTATTACCACCGGCGAGCAGGACTATCTTATTGAGGCGCAGCGTTATCTGGGCTCCCCGTCCACTCCGGGCTGGTCTGATACTATGGGATTAGCTTATCTGTCATTACTCTCTGAACAAGGCCAAAACGCTCTCCCCGCCGAGCGCTACCAGACATTAAAGACGCGCTTTCTGGACTACGCCGACGCACTGGTAAAAACCAGTCAGGCATCACCATTCAGAACAGCCATGACTGCCAACGATTTTGTGTGGGGTAGTAACGGCGTTGCCATGAACCACGCTATGGTTTTAGCCAGCGCATACCGGATGAGCAATGACCCCGCCTACCTTCATACCTTCACCGGTCTGGTGGACTATGTACTGGGGAAAAATCCGGTGGACTACAGCTACGTTACCGGGTTTGGTGAAATATCGCCACGCTTTATCCACCATCGCCAATCCCATGCCGACGGCATTGCCGAGCCGGTACCGGGCTTTTTAGTGGGCGGCGCCCAGAACGGCCAGCAGGATAACTGTCAGTACAGTGCCTCGTTGCCCGCAACTTCATATAAAGACAACTGGTGTAGCTACTCTACTAATGAAGTCACTATCAACTGGAATGCCCCATTGGTGTATTCGCTGGCAGCAATGCTCACCCTTACAGAATAAGTATGCGGGGGGGATAACAAATGTTAACTATTTGTTATCCCGCGCGTCCGCCACACTTGTATTATAATAATTCAAATAAACCAATAAATCCCACAAAATCAGACTATTAGCCATTACCCTTACAACTTTTTGTTAATTCTATGTTGCGATATATGATTTCCAGCTTGTGATATTTTAACATCCCATTGATAGTTATTCCGGCTTCAACGAGTATGTTCCCACCATAGTTGGCTTTCAAAATAGCGGTTACCAGCCGGTCAGCTTCAAAGCCAAGTAAATGGATAACAATAACTCCATACTATTCCAGCGGAGAAGTACACATGGCTAGGATTCGGGCACACAGAAATAACCGATACGCTACAACCTTTAATAAATCCCTCGTTGCACTAACGATCCTTTCTGCCCTGCATGGCGCGAATGCCCAGGAGCAGGATGATCAGGAAAAAGCGGCATCGAACGAAGAAGAAGTCGTAGAAAAAATTGAAGTTAAGGGGATCCGCGGCAATCTCCTTAATGCACAGAACCTCAAACGTTATTCCGATACGGTAGTGGATGCCATTACCGCCGATGACATCGGTACACTGCCCGACCGCAGTGTTCTTGAAGCCATTCAGCGATTACCCGGTGTATCCATTGAACGCTTTGCAGGCCCCGACGACCCAGACCACTTTAGCGTTGAAGGCAGTGGCGCCATTATTCGTGGCATGACCCAGACACGAAGTGAATTTAACGGGCGGGACTCTTTCACGGCTAATAGTGGTCGGGGCCTTTCTTTTCAGGATGTATCGCCTGAGTTGATGGGCGGTGTGGATATTTACAAAAACCAGACCGCCGACATGATTGAAGGCGGGATTGGCGGTACCGTTAGTCTGCGCACACGCAAACCCTTTGATTCAGAGGGCCGGGTAATTGCGTTTGGTGGCGATTACTCTTATGGCGATGTGGCCGAAAAAGGCAGTCCCACATTTTCCGGGCTCTACAGCGATCGTATCGACCTTGCCGAAAAAGGCGAGATTGGCTTCCTGGTTAACTATGCTAACTCACAACTTTACGGTGAGTCACATGGTATTCAGTCTGATGCTTACGTGCAGACTTACGCCCGCGATATAGCGGGGGCGGAAGCTTTTACCGGCGCAGACAACAACGGTACGGTGTGGATGCCTAACGCATCGAACCTGCTTAAAAAGTTTGACGACCGCAAACGAGAAGGCTTTGCCAGTACCCTGCAATGGGAAAATGAAGATGAAACCCTGTTGGCGACCATGCAGTACATTCGCTCTGATGCGTCATTATCGTGGCATGAGCAGGCGGTTAAATATCAGGGCGGTTACTACAATCTGGATAATCGCCGCACCCGGGCGCTGGAAGGCACCGAGTTTGAGTTCGATGACGATGGCCTGTTTGGCTCTGGTACCATGGTACAGGGTGTTGACGGCTGGCGCGCCGCCGACGGCAATAATGACCGGGTAATCCGCTCATGGGAAAGCGGCGGTCGCCCGCAATTTGGCTATCCCTACCAGTTTGATTCGCGTGTAAAACAAACCGATACCCTGGTTGAGGATCTGTCGTTTAACCTTGAGTGGATGGCTACTGATGCACTGGAGCTGGAAGCTGATGTACAGTACATCAAAGCCAAAACCCGCGACGACGATGTGGTGTTACATACTGCCGCATTTGCCGGTCAGACTTATGACGTAACCGGCAGCACACCTACCATGACCCTCATCGAACCCTATTTTGGTTACCGGGATGCAAACCCCGACGTTTATGCCGAAGGGAATTATCCGGGCTTTACCGGCGACCCGGCCGGCGACAGCAACTACTTCCAGGACCCCACGTCTTATTTCCTGCGTAGTGCCATGGACCACTGGGAACGTTCCGAGGGTGATTCTTTTGCGACCAGACTGGATGCTACGTATCACCTCGACAGTGACGGTATTTTCACTTCAGTACAATCAGGTGTGCGCTACGCAAAGCGGGAACAGACCGTACGCTCTACCAGCTACAACTGGGGAGCATTAGGTCCAGAGTTCAGCAGTGCCGCACCAGCCGGCTGGCTCGACACCATTCCGGTCGATGCCAGTAATTTTGAACTGGTCGACTGGTCTGATTTTCATGGGGGGGGCATCGCCGATATCCCGGGCAATCAAACCATTCATGCTACCGAAGCCTATGTGCGGTCGATTATCGCTGGCGCTCGCCCATATATGACGGGCGGAGGCACATGGGAGCCCTATCCGGACCGTCCGGGTGTCGATGATAAGTATGGTATCTTTACACCCGGCGAGGTCAATCTGACTACTGAGGAAAATAAAGCAATTTACCTGCGGGTAAACTTCGAAGGTACAGGCGATCTGCGCTATAGCGGTAATATTGGTTTACGTTATGTTCAGCTCGACCGTCAGGCTGATGGAGCAGTGACCTTCCCTGATTTAGTGCCGGACTTTATGCCTCCTGAGGCTTTACAAGGCGCTCCGCTGACAGCTGAGATTGTTACCAACTGGCTTAATGAACAGATTAATGCAGGCAATTATGCCGACCTTGAGGAAGCTCTCGAGGCCGAAGAAAACCGCTGGATTGGCGATCAACGCAACTACCTGTCTAATGCCGAACGTAATTTTGGTAATGATGCGGAAGAGCGCCTGTCTGCCGAAACCGACTTTGATATGCTGCTGCCCAGCTTTAACCTGAAAATCGAAGTGGCCGATGATCTCATTACCCGCTTCGCGTTTTCAAAAGCGGTAGCGCTGCCTGATATGTCGGATATCCGTAACCGTGCCACACTAGGCACTGAGTCTATCCAGGCTATCCGCCCAATCAGTAATCCTGATCCGGAAAATCCACCAGAGCCAGGTGAAAACCTGATCCAGTCGGCCTATGTGCCAGCCTGGACTGGTTCCGGTGGTAACCCGTTTTTAAAACCTATGGAGTCTACCCAGTACGATCTTGCACTGGAATGGTATTTTGCTGAGGTTGGTCAGTTGAGTGTGACCTATTTCCATAAAGACCTGAAAAACTACTTTATTCAGGGTGCAGCGGTACAGGAGTACACCAACCCCACTACCGGTCAGGTGCAGTCGGCGCTGGTTAATTCCACCACCAACGGCGGTAAAGGCAAAATGGACGGCGTTGAGATTGCCTATCAGCAATTCTACGACATGCTTCCGGCGCCATGGGACGGACTGGGTGTGCAGGCTACCTACACCTACATCAATGCGTCCGGCGTGCCCAATAACGAAGTGGATGTAGAAGATGAAAGCTGGTTAGGCGATGATTTTACCGACACTGGTATTCGCGTAAATCTGGATAATGTGCCGCTACAAGGTCAGTCAAAACATACTGCCAATATTGTGGCCATGTATGAGAAGAATGGCTGGAGTGCACGACTGGCGTATAACTGGCGTTCACGTTACCTGCTTACTACCCGTGACGTCATCTCCAAGGCACCGCTGTTTTATAACGATATTGGTCAGTTAGACGGCTCCATATTCTACAACTGGAACGAGAATGTTACGGTGGGTATTCAAGGCACCAACCTGACTAACTCGCAGTCTGAAACCATTATGGTATTAAACAACGAGGGGCTGGAAGCAGGGCGCTCGTGGTTTAAATCAGACCGCCGTCTGGCATTTGTGATTAGAGCAAACTTTTAATCACACGATCACGGCGTAATGGATCAGGCCCTGGCTAAGGGCCTGATTTTTTTGTTTCAGGGGTAAACATGCAAACACAATTAAATAAGATCATCATTCTGGGCGGCGGTTCAGCAGGCTGGATGACGGCTGCCGCACTAGGCAAAATTTTAAGTAAACACCCCTGTGACATTCAGGTTATTGAATCAGAAGAGATTGGTACTGTGGGCGTTGGTGAAGCCACTATCCCGCAAATCCAGTTATTCAACGACTTAATCGGACTGGATGAAGATACCTTTATAAAACGTACCCAGGGCACCTTTAAGCTGGGGATCCAGTTTCAAAACTGGCGCAAGCCTGGCCACAGCTATTATCACGCATTTGGTGAAGTGGGTAAGAACATGGAGGGTGTGCACTTTTATCAATACTGGCTCAAAATGCGCCAGCAAGGTAAAGCCGCGCCGCTGGATGAATATACCCTGTCGTCGTTAGCCTGCAATGAAAAGCGTTTCATGCGACCGTTTGAGGCGGGCAACTCGCCCCTGTCAAACATCGCCTATGCATTTCACTTCGATGCTGGCCTGTATGCTAAATTTTTGCGTGAGGTGGCCGAAAGCCATGGCGTGCAGCGTACAGAAGGCAAGGTCACTGAAGTCCGTCAGCACCCGGACGGCGCTATACAGTCGTTAATTTTAGAAAACGGCAGCGAACATGGCGCAGACTTCTTTATCGACTGCTCCGGCTTTCGCGCTCTGCTAATCGAACAAACCCTTAAAACCGGTTATGAAGACTGGCGTCACTGGCTGCCTTGCGATCGCGCCGTCACAGCACCATCGTCGCTCACAGAAACACC
>TARA_B100000963_G_scaffold7215_1_pt1 | contig 57608 bp, 58 predicted proteins | sample TARA_B100000963 | Tara Oceans TARA_B100000963 (sample SAMEA2622097) | marine metagenome | biome: marine biome (ENVO:00000447); feature: surface water layer (ENVO:00002042); material: "saline water (ENVO:00002010), including plankton (ENVO:xxxxxxxx)" | depth 5 m | reverse complement strand
CGACGGGCAAGGGTCTTGGATTTTTGATTCCTACTTTTTTTAAAGCTTCAATGTAATCGTTTTCAATGTTTTCATATCTTATAACGTAATCACAATTATCAATAGTTAAGCATGCTAAATTATCATACGGCTGCCTAAAATAGCGCACAAAATACTGCTGAAAACTTGCGCCTTGTTTATGTATATATTGAAACCTTTGCCTGTGTTTTTTTGTTATATGACCACCATTTTCAGTAAAAAGTTGTGGATTTGTAAAGTTTCCCTTAGCGTTGGCTTTCATTTTTTCATAACCAGTTACAACTATCTCCATAGGGTTTCTTAAAACCGCAAAAACAAAATATTTTAATTCTTCTACTGTTGCGTTTTTTAAAAATTCATAATATAATGAATGTTTAGATAATCGCGCCTTGCCCTCATACATTAGGTTTAACTCCTTTGAAATAGCTGAAGAAGCGGAAAAAGGAAGGCCAACAAAAACAAATTTATACTTATGGCTAATGATCATTTACAGTAATTTATTTCTAATTAGATATTCTGCAATTTGTACGGTATTAGTTGCGGCACCCTTTCTTAAATTGTCTGAAACAATCCACAATTGGATACAATTTTTTTTTGTAAAATCTCTTCTGATTCTGCCAACAAAAACATCATCTTTTTTTTCACTTATTAGCGGCATAGGATAAACATTTTTATGGGGATTGTCCAAAATAACTAAGCCAGGGCCCTCATGTAAACATTGTCGAACCTCTTTCAACTTAAAATCATGTTCAAACTCAATATTCACACTTTCTGAGTGCCCTCTAATAACAGGTACACGAACAGCAGTGGCAACAACATCTATATTCTTGTCTAATATTTTTCTTGTTTCGTTAGTGAGCTTCATCTCTTCTTTTGTATATCCATTGTCTGTAAATTCGTCACATTGAGGTAGAATGTTTTGATATATTTGATGAGGATACGCTTTATCTACCAACGCCCCATCTTGTTCTTGTTGTAGTTGATCGATTGCTTTTTTTCCTGTGCCACTTACCGCTTGATAGGTAGAAAGAACTACACGTTTTATTGTATATTTTTTGTGTAATGGAGCAAGGACCATCAAAAGCTGTATCGTTGAGCAGTTTGGATTGGCGATTATCATATCTTTTTTTGATAATTGTTTGCCATTAATTTCTGGAATAATCAATTTATGCCCCTCAGACATTCTCCAATATGATGAATTATCTATTACCTTACAGCCTGCCTTTGAAAATTTTGGAGCCCAAGCTTTTGAAACATCTGAGCCTGCTGAAAACAGTGCAATGTCAATTTTCTGATCTAAAAGTTTTTGATTTAATGGTTGAACTGTTAGTTTCTTTCCATTAAATAAAAGTTTTTGATTTAGTGACTTTTCAGAGGCAACTAGAATTAAGTTAGATATCGGCAATTTAAAATTAGATAAAACCTCTATCATTTCTTTTCCTACCATTCCTGTTGCTCCTATAATTGCTATTTTCATATTGTAAATTAAAAAATCAAAAATACTATATTTACAGGCCACTATAAAAAACTTTTAGAATTTTCTATAAAGTAAAATGCTGAAAAAGACTAATAAAGGATAAAAATGCGATATAAAAATAAACGTTTGTTATATACAATAAATAATTTACCGAAAACAAACGGAGTATACTTATTTTATAATAAAAAGGAAGAGGTGATTTATGTTGGTAAAGCAAAAAATCTAAATAGTAGAGTTGGGTCATATTTTAAAAATAAGCGGGCTAAATTAGACCTTAAAACTCGTGTTCTTGTAAAAAAAATAGAAAAAATAAATTATGTGGTGGTAAACACAGAAATGGATGCTTTGCTATTAGAAAATAATCTTATAAAAAAACACCAACCAAGATATAACATCTTGCTTAAAGATGGAAAAACCTATCCGTGGATATGTATTTCTAACGAAAGTGTACCAAGAATATATCAAGCGCGAATTATTAAAAAAAATATGGGGGAATATTATGGGCCTTACGCGTCTACTAAAGTTGTAAAAGCTTTACTAAGTTTTTTCTCTGATATTTTTTACGCACATGGTTGGACCCCTTTTTCATTCCTCAAACGTACTGTCGATTCTGAAGAACAACTAAATAATTACTTGCAAATTATTTCAGATGTTAAAAAAGTTTTAAATGGCAAGGTTCAATTGGTAATTAACGACCTTAAAGATAAAATGGATGTTTATGCTAATAAATTAGAGTTTGAAAAAGCACAAAGTATTAAGCAACAGCTAGATTTATTAAAAACCTATCAGGCAAAATCAGTTGTTGTTAGCCCCAAAATAAATGATGTTGATGTTTTTTCAATTATTTCTGAAGATGATAGGGCTTTTGTAAATTATCTGAAGGTTGTTGGAGGCTGTATAGTACAAACACAAAGTATGGAATTAAGTAAAAAATTAAATGAAACTGATGAAGAATTGTTGAGTCTTTTTATCGTTGATATAAGAAATAAGTATAAAAGTAATTCTAAAAATATTTTTTCCTCTACTACTTTTAATAATAATCTTGGAGATTTGAAAATCGTTACTCCCAAAATTGGTGACAAACGAAAACTTGTAGAGTTAAGTTTAAAAAATGCTCTTATAATGCAAAAAGAAAAACAAAAAGCTAAAGCTATTAGAGCTGAAAATATGGATAAAAAAAATATCTTAACTGCACTAAAAAAAGACTTGAGGTTAAAGACTTTACCAAAACATATTGAGTGTTTTGATATATCAAACATCCAGGGGGCTCATTCCGTTGGCTCCTGTGTTGTTTTCAAAAACGGGATCGCTAGTAAAAAGGACTATCGGATTTTTAATATTAATTCCGTTAAAACACCAAATGATTTTCAAAGTATTGAGGAGGTAATTTTTAGAAGATATAACTCTTTATTAGAAAAAAAATCACCATTACCAGACTTAATTATAATTGATGGGGGCAAAGGACAGCTAAGTTCTGCTTTAAAAAGTTTAATCAAACTAAACATAAATGGAAAAATCCCTATTATTTCAATTGCAAAAAAACTTGAAGAAATATATTTTCCAAAAGACAAAATCCCTCTTTATCTTGACAAAAGGTCTATTAGTTTAAAATTAATTCAAAGAATAAGAAATGAAAGTCATCGGTTTGCAATAACTAAACACCGAAAAAAACGTGTGAAACAAACGCTTCACAACTCCATAGAAGAAATTAAAGGTATCGGGCCAAAAACAAGTCAGTTATTAATTAGGCATTTTGGGTCAACTAAAAAATTATTCAATGCAGATATAGAAGATGTTATTAAACTAGTTGGACAAAAAAAAGCCAAATTGATATTTAAATAATCTTTCCTTTATAGTGTGTTATTCCACCTGCTAAGTTAATAACTGTTTTAAACCCCCACAAGAGCATTTGGTTTTGAGCTGTAGCAGATCTGGCGCCTATTCTACACTGAGTTATTATAGGGATGTCTTTTTTATTCTGAATTATTGATATGTTGTGTTTGAAATTTGAAAGCGGTATTAAATAATCTACTCCTTTTATTCTTTTATCTTGATATTCATCGTCCTCCCTAACATCTATAAGCAAAAACTTCACCTCATTATTGATTTCACGCTGTAACAAAAGAAGCTCTAATTCTTCTCCGTTAATCTCATGCTTATCAAGCAAGGATACTGTCTTTTTTATATCTATTTTATTCATTTTTCTCTGGTTTCATTTGAGGAAAAAACAGGACATCCTGAATTGATTTTGAATTTGTCATAATCATAGCTAATCTATCAATACCTATACCAAGACCTGCTGTTGGGGGCATTCCATACTCTAACGAACGAATAAAATCTTCGTCTAAAAGCATAGCTTCTTTATCTCCTCTTTTTTCAAGCTCAAGCTGTTGTTCAAAACGAGCTCTTTGGTCTATTGGATCATTTAGCTCCGAAAAGGCATTACATATCTCTTTACCATTACAAACTGCCTCAAAACGCTCGACCAAACCTTTATGTTTTCTATGTTTTTTTGCTAAAGGAGACATTTCAAGTGGATAATCTGTTATAAAGGTGGGCTGGATTAATTTGCCTTCGCACTTTTGACCAAAAATCTCATCTATTAGCTTACCTCTTCCCATACTTTTATCTATTGTAACTCCTATTTTTTTTGCTGTGTCTTTTAGTTCTTTTTCATCCATCGTTGAAATATCAACACCTGTAAAATGTTCAATTACTTCATACATGCTGTACCTTTGCCATGGTTTTTTAAAATTAATGGTATGCTCACCAACCTGAATTTCTGTTTTGCCATAAATGTCAAGGGCAACCCTCTCAACCATCTCCTCTACTAAGCTCATCATCCAATTGTAGTCTTTATAGGCTACGTACAATTCCATTTGAGTGAATTCTGGGTTGTGAAACCTGCTCATACCCTCATTTCTAAAGTCTTTAGAAAACTCATAAACACCATCAAAACCTCCAACAATTAACCTCTTTAAATATAATTCGTTGGCGATTCTTAAATAAAGTTCCATATCAAGAGTATTATGGCGTGTTTTAAATGGACGAGCTGCGGCCCCTCCATAAAGAGGTTGCAGAATAGGTGTTTCAACTTCAAGGTAACCCTTTTCGTTTAAAAAAGTGCGCATTGTGTTTGTTATTTTTGTTCTTTTAATGAAAACCTCTTTGACATCTGGATTAACAATGAGATCAACATATCTTTGTCTATATCTTTTTTCAGGATCCGTAAATGCATCATAAATATTTCCTTCACTATCCTTTTTAGGAAGAGGAAGTGGTCGTAAGGATTTTGCCAATAATTTTATATTGTTGGCTTTTATGGAAATTTCACCAACTTGTGTTTTAAAAACTGTTCCGCTGATCCCAACTATATCTCCTATGTCTAAAAGCTTTTTGAAAACTTGGTTGTACATAGTTTTATCCTCCCCCACACATATTTCGTCCCTATTTACATAAACTTGTATTTTGCCTTCATGATCCTGCAACTCCATAAAAGATGCTTTTCCCATTATTCTTCTACTCATAATTCTACCCGCAACAACAACCTCCAAACCTTTTTCTTTTTCAAATTTTTCTTTAATTTTCTTTGAAGTAGTGTTTACATCATAAAGCTCTGCGGGATATGGTTTAACCCCAAGCTCTAGTAGCTGGTTTAAACATTCTCTCCTTATCCTTTCTTGTTCTGAAATAGCGTTTTGCATATATTTTTTTTTGCAAAGATAGGAATTCTATTATCCTATTATTTCGTATTTTCGACTTCTTTTTTAACTAAAAACTTATTATTAATGAAAATGATGGACTACATTAATGATTTCTCAAATCATTTAAATGACGCTCTTAATATTGCCAATAATACTGTTCTTCAAAAAAGTGACAAAAAATTTGCAAGTGTTTTAATTGTTGGGCTAGGTGGGTCTGGAATCGGAGGAACAATTGTTAAAGACATTATTGCATCTAATTGCTCTGTACCTGTATTATCAACTAAAAACTATGATATTCCTGATTTTGTTAGTGAGAAAACACTTGTAATTGTCAGTTCATATTCTGGAAACACTGAAGAAACTATAAGCGCATTAAAAAAATGCATTATTAAAAGCTGTGAAATTGCAATTATAACATCAGGCGGAGAACTCAAGTCAATTGCAAAACAACAGAACTATAACCACATAGTTATCCCCGGCGGCAACCCTCCAAGGGCGATGTTTGGATATTCATTTACCGTCTTATTTCATCTACTAAACCATTACAATATTATTAATTTTGATTGGCAAAAAGATTTTAATGATGCCATTTGCTTACTAGAGAAAGAACAAAAAAATATAAAAAAAGAAGCTTCTAATTTGGCAGACAAACTACATGGAAAAACACCTGTAATTTATGCGACAAGTGGTTTTGAAGGGGTTGCTGTTAGATTTCGTCAACAATTAAATGAAAATAGTAAGGTTTTAGCCTGGCACCACACGGTTCCTGAAATGAACCACAATGAGTTGTTAGGATGGAGAACAAACACACATAATTTAGGTGTGATTTTTTTAAGAAACAACTGCGACTTGCAAAAAAATCAATTAAGAATAGATATTAGTGAAAGGGTTATTTCAGAGTATTCTAATAATATTACTGAAGTTTGGAGCAAAGGAAATTCAATAATACAGAATTCTTTGTATCTAATTAATTTTGGAGACTGGGTTAGTTGGTTCTTATCAGTTTTAAACGATGTTGATGCAATTGAAATTGATGTAATAAACTATCTTAAATCTGAAATTTCAAAAGAAAAATGAACAGGAAAGTGTTCTTTGAAGATTTAGGGCTAATTGATTATAAAAAATGTTGGGATTATCAAGAGTTTTTGTTTTCAAAAATACTAGCAGTAAAGTCTGATAACAGGAAAAATAATACCTTTCAAGAAACACCAAATTATTTATTATTTTGTGAACACTCACATGTTTACACCCTTGGTAAAAACGGAAAAAAAAGCAATCTTTTAGTAAATGAAAAGTTTTTAAAACAAAAGGGGGCTGATTTTTATAAAATAAATCGGGGTGGCGACATTACTTATCATGGTCCGGGGCAGATTGTTGGGTATCCCATTTTAGATTTAGACAATTTTTTTACGGACATTGGTAAGTATCTGCGGTTTTTAGAAGAAGCTGTTATTTTAACTCTTAAAGAGTATGGCTTAAACGCTGAGCGCTCTATTGGTGAGACCGGTGTTTGGTTAGATGTTGGAAAAAAAAATGCGAGAAAAATATGTGCCCTTGGTGTAAAATCAAGTAGATGGATTACAATGCATGGTCTTGCGCTTAATGTTAACTCAGACCTTAGCTACTTCAATCATATAGTTCCATGTGGCATAGTTGGAAAAAATGTAACCTCATTGCAGGAAGAGCTTGGAGAAGAGGTGGAAATCAATGATTTAAAAAATAAATTGAAAAAAAAGTTAGTGCTTTTGTTTGAAATGGAGCTTTATGAAAATGAAAAAACTGTTTAAGACTTCTATTCTTTTCATTATTTTAATAAATCTTATAATATTTTTAAGTGGTAAATCTTGGCTGTACAAAGCTATTTCTATTACTTATTTAAAGGGATATAACTCATCTTATATCGGAGATTATATTTATTTTGATCAGTCTAATATTTCTGCCGGAGATGAACAAAACTGGTTGCTTTCTGATGGCTATAATGATACTGGTTTACCCAAAAGTTTACAAAACTTACATAACAAAAATCAAAGTGTAGCCTTTTTAATCATTATTAATGATAGTATATCATATGAAAAATACTGGAGGGGATACTCTTCAACAAGCACTTCTAATTCTTTTTCAATGGCTAAAAGTTGGGTTGCTACACTAATTGGAGTAGCTATAAAAGATGGTTATATTAAAAGCGTAGATCAAAGAGTTGGAGACTTTTTACCCGAATTTAAGTCCGGTCAAAAATCACAAATTACAATTAAGCATTTGTTAACAATGAGCTCAGGGCTTAATTGGAGCGAAAACTATTATAACCCTTTAGGACAAACCGCAGAAGCCTATTATGGTGATAATCTAAAAAAGCTAACACTAAATTTAAAAAGTGTGACTTTTCCTGGAAAAACATTTATATACCATAGTTCATGTACACAAATCCTTTCGTTTATTTTAGAAAGCGCGACCAATAAAACAATAAGCGAATATATGTCGGAAAAACTATGGGGGCCTATGGGAGCCTCTAAAGAGGCTAGCTGGAGCACTGATAATCATGGTAATGAAAAAGCCTTTTGTTGTATAAACTCAAACGCAAGAGATTTTGCGAGAATAGGAAAGTTATATTTAAATTATGGTGTTTATAACAACGTTAGAATAATTGATAGTTCATTTGTTAAGCAAGCAGTTAACCCATCTAACATTGTTGATAAAAATGGATTATTAAATGAACGTTATGGTTACCATTTTTGGATTACACGATACAGAGGATTAAATGTTTTTTACTCTAGGGGTCATTTGGGTCAGTATGTAATTTGTGTTCCTGAAAAAAACATGATAATTGTAAGATTAGGTGAAAAATCTAGCGAAGAGTTACCAAATGGTCATCACAAGGATTTATATGAATATCTTGATGGTGCTCTAGAGATGTTTTTCTAAATTATTTTTAACAATCCTTACAATAAGTCTACATATATTGATTAAAAACTATATTTTTAACACCATAAACAAGATTATGTAATGAAAAAACTATTAGAATTTAAAAATTTAGTAACCGAATTTCACACTGAAGGTAGCACTGTCAAAGCTGTAAATAATGTTAGTTTCACGCTAAATAAGGGAGAAACTATTGGTATTGTTGGAGAGTCGGGTTCTGGCAAATCAGTTACATCTCTTTCCGCAATGCGCTTAATTCCGAGCCCCCCAGGTGTAATCAGTGGTGGAGAAATATTGTTTCATAAAGAAAATAATGAGGTAGTAGATTTATTAAAGCTATCTAAGGAAAAAATGCGCAGCTATAGAGGCAATGAGTTAGCAATGATATTTCAAGAGCCTATGACTTCGTTAAATCCTGTTTTTACCTGTGGGGATCAGGTTGTTGAAGCTATAATGCTACACCAAAAAATAAATATAAAAGAAGCAAAAGACCTAACGGTTAAATTATTTAAAAGTGTAAAACTTCCGGAACCTGAAAGAGTTTTCAACTCTTATCCTCATCAAATTTCAGGAGGACAAAAACAACGTGTAATGATTGCTATGGCTATGAGTTGTAAACCGTCTGTTCTTATTGCAGATGAGCCCACTACGGCTTTAGATGTTACTGTTCAAAAAACAATTTTAGAACTAATGCAGCAACTGCAAAAAGAAAATGATATGGGAATAATGTTTATTACTCACGACCTAGGAGTAATTGCTGAGCTAGCAGATAAAGTTGTTGTTATGTATAAAGGCAAAGTTGTTGAACAAGGAGACGTATGGAGTATTTTTAAAAATCCAAAACACCCCTATACAAAAGGTCTTTTAGCGTGCAGACCACCATTAGAGCACCGATATACATTTTTACCAACAGTTTCAGATTTTATGCAAGTAGATGATTCTGGAAGCATAAAAGATAGTGGTGTTTCAGTTGCTGCGTTCACAAAAAAGTTAATCGTTCCAAAAAAAATACGAGAAAACAAACAAAAAGAGCTTTTATCTCAAAATCCCATTTTACAAATTAATAACCTTAAAACATTCTTTCCTATAAAAGGCGGGTTTTTTGGTAAAACAACTGGCTATGTTAAAGCTGTTAATAATGTAACATTTGATGTCTATCCCGGGGAAACTCTCGGCTTAGTTGGAGAAAGCGGTTGTGGAAAAACTACAATTGGAAGAACTATTATTCAGCTAGAGCAAGCCACAGAAGGAGAGATTTTGTATCTAGGGAAGGATGTTACAAAAATGAACGCTAGAGAACTGAGAGCTTTTAGAAAAGAGGTGCAAATCATATTTCAAGATCCGTACTCTTCATTAAACCCTAGAATGACTATTGGTAATGCTATTATGGAACCCATGCAAGTTCATGGTATTTTAAATAACGATGATGAGCGAAAAAAACGAGTTGAAGAATTGCTTGCAAGAGTAAATCTAGACCCAACTCATTTTTACAGATATCCACACGAATTTTCGGGCGGACAAAGACAAAGAATTGGTATAGCTAGAGCGCTGGCTGTTAATCCCAAGTTTATTATTTGTGATGAGTCTGTCTCTGCGCTTGATGTTTCTGTGCAAGCACAAGTTTTAAATTTACTAAATGAATTAAAAAAAGATTATGGATTAACATATATTTTTATTTCTCACGATCTTTCTGTTGTTAAATATATGAGCGACAGAATGGTGGTAATGCAAAGTGGGATAATAGAGGAAATGGGTGATGCTGATAATATTTACCGCAACCCTAAAACTGAATACACAAAAAAACTAATTGATGCAATTCCAGAAGGTAGAATGGAAGATATTAAAAAAACATCATCTATAAAAAATTAGGAATGTTAAAGAAAAAGCATTACGTTTGTGATAATTAAACTACTAATTACTAACTATAAACTATAAAAAATGGAAACAAATTATGAAAAAAGAATTGGTTTTGGTCCAAGATTAGGGGCAAAACTTGTTGACAGTGTTTTAATAATGATACTTGCGTCTTTTATTATCGGGCCAATTGTTGGTGCAATTGTTGGTGCGGGTGTATCTTCAGCGGCAGGAGGTGATGCAGCAGCAGGTGTTGGTGGTTTTCTTGCTGGATGGCTTCTTTCAATTCCAATCACATCAGTTTTATACTCATTGATTGAAGGCTTTACTGGTGCCTCTCCAGCCAAAATGATGTTCGGTATCAAGGTTGGTAACGAAGATGGCACTGAGGCAAGCGTTAAAACATATATGACAAGGTGGGCTTTCTTTAATGGTCAAGGTTTAATCACTATATTAGCACTGATTGGGCTATCTTTTCTATCTATAGTGGGCCAATTATATGGTTTAGCTATTTTTGTAGGATGTTTCCTTGTTTTAGGCGAACAAAGACAAAGCTTCCACGGAAAATGGTCAAAAACTGCAATATTTAACAAAAAAGATTTAGCACAGTAAGACTCAATTTATTAAAAAAACTGTCAATTTTTAATTAATTTATAGGCTTTTTAAGCTATGTTTTTTAATTTAATAGGTATGCATATTGTCTACTGTCTGAAAATTATACTATGAGTGATACAAGTTTAAACCAAATAGAAGAACTGAAATCAAGATTAGAGGCTTTAGAACGAAAATTAGACGGTTCAAATAAGTCTAACAACCAATCTGCAAACAACACTGAAATAACTTTTTCAATAAAAGATTCTTTTGAAAAATTATCGTATTGGACAAACTTTATAGGAACAATATTATATATTGTATTTGCCCTAGGTTGCTTTGCAATAATGTATTTATTTTTAGCTGAAGTAGAGTATTTTGAGCCTGTTATGGTTTTTGGTTGGTTAATTGGACTTGCAGTATTGTTTTGTAGTGCTAAATTCCTTTGTGATTTTTCTAGCAATACGTCAAAATCTTTAAGGGGAGGCGACTCGCAATATAGACAGAAAAATCTTGAAGATGGCTTAGTTAATTTAACATCTTTTTTTAGGCTCCACGGAATAATTATAATATTTTATCTCTGTATTTTAGCGGCATCTGTAATTTTATATCTAAAGTTTGTATGAGATAGTTATAAATTCATTTCTGGTATAGGCCCATTTATAATTAAATCTGCTTTTGTTGCATTCACTATCTCCTCAACTGATACTCCTGGTGCTCTTTCTATTAATTGAAAACCTTTTTTTGTTATATCAAGAACCGCCAAGTTTGTTATAACTTTTTTTACGCAACTCACCCCTGTTATAGGAAGAGTACATTTTTTTAAAATTTTACTCTCTCCTGATCGATTTGTATGCATCATAGCTACAATAATATTTTCAGCAGAGGCAACAAGGTCCATTGCGCCTCCCATACCCTTAACCATTTTATTTGGTATTTTCCAATTTGCTATATCTCCATTCTCTGCCACCTCCATTGCGCCAAGAACAGTGAGTTGGACGTGCTTTCCTCTTATCATAGCAAATGACATGGCAGAATCAAAAAGAGCTGCACCTTCTAGTGTGGTTATGGTTTGCTTACCTGCATTAATCATGTCTGGATCCTCCTCCCCTTCGAACGGGAAAGGCCCCATTCCAAGAACCCCATTCTCAGATTGAAACTCAATATCAATACCCTTGGGTATATAATTAGCAACTAGTGTTGGGATCCCTATTCCTAAATTAACATACATTTTGTGCTCTAATTCTTGAGCTATTCTTTGAGCTATTTGATTTTTATCTAGTGCCATTATGTTTTTTTTCTTACCGTAAGTTGTTCTATTCTTTTTTCATACTGACGTCCCTGAACAATTCTTTGTACAAAAATACCTGGTGTATGAATTGAATTTGGATCTAAGGAGCCGGCGGGGACCAGCTCTTCAACTTCAGCTACGGTAATTTTTCCTGCCATAGCCATTAAAGGATTAAAATTTCTTGCAGTACCTTTAAAAATAAGATTTCCAGCAGCGTCACCCTTCCAAGCCTTAACAAATGCAAAATCTGCTCGCAAACCATACTCTAAAATATGCGGTATTCCGTTAAATTCTCTAACCTCCTTTCCTTCAGCAACCTCAGTTCCAAAGCCTGCAGGAGTATAGAAAGCTGGTATTCCGGCTCCACCAGCTCTACACCTTTCTGCTAAAGTTCCCTGAGGTATCAAGTCTACTTCTAATTCTCCTGAAAGCATTTGTCTTTCAAACTCAGCATTTTCTCCAACATATGATGAGATCATTTTCTTAATTTGTCTTCTTTTTAATAATAGGCCTAAACCAAAATTATCAACCCCAGCGTTGTTTGAAACACATGTCAAATTAAAAATATCTTTTTTAGATAGTGCTTTAATTGCATTTTCTGGTATTCCAGAAAGCCCGAATCCACCGAACATCAAAGTCATTTCTGATTCTACGCCAATTAAAGCCTTTTCAATACTTTGTACAACTTTGTTTATCATTTTTTTTTATTCAAATTCCTCTTCACTATTGTTTTCTATGTTGTTTTCATCACAAATTAACTTTAAGTCTGTCTGCTCTGAGATGTTAAATTTTTTCTTTTCACCAACATTGTTTGTTAATGTTGGGTCTGCATATACTCTTTGCATATACTCCGCAAAAACCGGAAGCGCCATGTTGGCTCCTTGACCAAGTGTAGTTGATCTAAAATGCGCTGCCCTATCCTCACAGCCAGACCAAACACCTGTAACCAAATCCGGTGTCACCCCAATAAACCAGCCGTCAGAGTTATTTTGTGTTGTTCCTGTCTTACCGCCCATTTCTCTTTCGTTGAAACCATATTTGTAATTAAGCCTTACCGCTGTTCCTAACTTTTTTTTGACCGATTCACTATAAGCTCCATCTTTTACTTTTTGAAGCATTCTAACAATGATATCGGCTGTTTCTTCACTCATAGCCTCCTGTGTTTTTGGGCTGAACTCTTCTAATACTACTCCGTTTTTATCTACAATTTTAGTTATGAAAATTGGTTCTTTCCACACACCTTTATTTACAAATGTAGAGTAGGCACCCACCATCTCATAAACAGAAAGGTCAAATGTTCCTAAGCACAATGATGGAACAGGAAGTATTTCTGATTTAACACCTATTTTTTTTGCCAAGTCTACAACAGCATGTGGGCCTATTTGTTTCATGATATAAGCTGTTATTGTATTAATAGAATTGGCCAACCCAAACTTGAGTGTTATTGGAATATTCTCATAGTCGTCTCCTGAATTTTGCGGTATCCAATCCTCACTTAGACCCCATTCATCTTTGTCAAACACAACAGGAACATTTAAAACTTCATCACAAGGTAAATAGCCATTTTGAATTGCCAACGCATATAAAAATGGCTTAAAAGTAGAGCCAACCTGTCGTTTTCCTTGTGTAACGTGGTCATACTGAAAGTGCTTATAGTTTATCCCTCCAACATATGCCTTAACGTAACCAGTATGCGGATCCATACTCATCATTCCAGAATGAATAAATGATTTGTTGTATTTAATTGAGTCTAGTGGAGTCATGTTTTCAACCATAATTTCTCCAGCAAAAGGGGTCCCTTTAAGGTCTTTTTTCCAAGCAAACAAGTTCATTGTATATGTTGAGTCTTTGAAAAATGACATTATTTCTTCTTCTGAAAAACCTCTTTTTTTAAGTTTTTTATATCTTTCAGATCTTTTAATTGTCTGTTTATATATTGTATTTATCTGTTTGGGATCTAAATTATGAAAAGGCGCATTTTTATATCCCTTCCAATGATTATCAAAGTCTGTTTGAAGCGAGGATAAGTGTTCCGTAACCGCATCTTCAGCATAATTTTGAAGCTTTGAGTTTATTGTTGTATAAACTTGCAGACCGTCTGTATATAAATTATATTGAGAGCCATCTGATTTAAAATTATTTGCGCACCAATTTCTAAGATACCCTCGTAAAAATTCTCGGAAATATGTTGCGCTACCATCTGGATGAAAGGGGCTTTTATAATTTATTGCCACCGTAGTTTTTCTTAAATTATCATACTCTGGCTTTGAAATAAAATTATACTTAAACATTTGACTTAATACGACATTTCTTCTTATAAGTGCTGCTTGTTTGATTTTTTTATTTGATGACAACGGGTTATAGGCGCTTGGGTTTTTAAGCATCCCGACAAGCATTGCAGACTCAGCTATACTTAATTCTTTTGGCTCTTTACTAAAATAAATGTGTGATGCAGACCTAATTCCAACGGCATTGTTTATCCAGTCGAACTTATTTAAATACATTAAAATTATTTCCTTTTTTGTATAGCGTTTTTCAAGCTGTGCTGATATAACCCATTCTTTTATTTTTTGCATAACCCTATCTATTCCTGCAGCTGGCTGCTCTGTAAACATCAATTTGGCGAGTTGCTGACTAATTGTGCTTGCTCCTCCTGATTCTTTTTTAGTTAAAACTCCATAAACAGCCCTAAATAACGATCGCGCATCAACACCGGAATGGCTTTCAAACCTTATATCTTCAGTTGCAATTAATGCCTCTATTAAGTGAGAGGGAAGTTCTTGATACTGGCATGATTTTCTGTTTTCAAAATAATACTCGCCAAGCCTAACCCCATCTTCAGAAAATACTTGAGTTGCTAAATTGTTTTCTGGGTTATCCAATTCTTCTAAAGAAGGTAGTGGTCCAAAAATCTCTAAAGCGGTAAACTGTACCAATGAAAAAAGAATTAAAAACGGACTTAAAACAAGTGCCCACACCAATGTCTTTTGTGTTTTACTCATGTTCAAATATTATTAATCCAACATCTTTTATGTCTTCAAGTTGCAAAATTGACTCCTCATCTCCATATCTCATGGCCTGTTCAATATTTAAAACGTGTCTCCCTCTTTTTTCATATTTTTTGTTTTCGGCAATATTTACTGTAATTTCTCTTATGTCTGTTAAACCTTTCCCCAAAGGGGTCCCGTCTTTCTCCTTTAGTTTTATATCTAAAGTGTCTTTTAAACTACCCGTCAAAAAAAGAAATAAATTTTGAAACTTGTAGTCTATTGTATATCTAATATTTAAATCTATATTATATAATTTCGTTGTGTCGTTAATACTGTATTCAAACACAACAACACTATCTGCGTGCCAAATGTCATTTTTGAAACTTCTGTATTCTTCATAAGTGCCGGTATCACATGACACAAGAAAACAAAAAACAAAAACAAAAATTAATTTATCCATTATCTGTTCTGTGTTTTTGTCTTGCCTTTATTTTTCTTTTTTTAAAAATTTTTCTTCTTTCTGCTCTTTTTCTTTTTGTCTTTCTATCAAAACGATAAAGGCTTTGTTCTGCTATTACTTTTTCTAAATTTGTGTTATCTTCTGGTGTTTTTTCCACAAAATCTGAAAAAGTTTCTGGAACACTTCCTTTTTTATTCAGCTCTATTAGTTGTTGAACAGACTTTATATGCATCGCTAATAATTCGGCAGAAGAATCTATAGGGTTGTAATAATACATTAATTGTTTAAATACATCTAATTTAACAAATTTTGCCTCCCCTTCTTTTGTTTTTAACCTAATTTTTGTACTAGGAAAATTCCGCAATCCCTCAGTATAACCGTCTAGCTCAAAATTCAAGCAGCACTTTAATCTACCACACTGACCCGAAATTTTTTGTGGATTAATTGAAAGCTGTTGATATCGTGCGGCACTTGTTGAAACGGGAGGAAATTCTGTCATCCATGTTGAACAACACAGTTCTCGCCCACAGCTTCCTATTCCCCCAATTTTAGCCGTCTCTTGTCTTGCTCCGATTTGACGCATTTCTATTCGAACGTTAAACAAACTCGAGTATTTTCTGACTAAAGCTCTAAAATCTACTCTCTTTTCTGCGATATAGAAAAAGGTTGCTTTTTTGTTGTCCCCTTGAAACTCTACGTCTGAGAGCTTCATGTCAAGTTTAAATTCTTTTATTGTTTTTTTTGCAACCTCAAGCACCTCGCTTTCCTTGCTGATTGACTCTTTCCATATTTTTATATCTTTTTCTGTAGCAACTCTATATATTTTTTTTAATGTTGTTTTATCGGTATTTATTTTTTTTCTTGCCATTTGCATAGCCACCAAATCTCCAATTATTGTTATCTTCCCAATATCATGACCTGATTTGTCCGCCTGAGCCGCTATAATATCTTCTTTTTTAAGTTTTAAGTTTTCACTATTTATATAATACCCTTTTCTATCTCCTTTAAATTGAACCTCTACTAATTGATTATGGTTAATTTTACTCGGCTCTACCTGATACAACCAGTCAAAAACAGAGCTTACCCCACAACCCCTATTTTCTGAAACTTCGCAAGTACTACAATCTCCTGTTCCACAGCTCATAATAATTAATCTTTATTTACAAATTTACGTTTTAGTTTTAAGTATTTTATCATTTTTAAAGAAATCGAGTAAAATAAAATTTTCGCGTTTGCATTTCTTTTTAAATATCTGTTTGACTTTTCTAATTCGCTAACAATTAAGAATATATTTTCTTCATGAACAAAAGGCGCAAATCTTTTAACAAATTCCTGCTCATTTCTACTGGAGGCAATTAATTTATTGCTTGATATATTAAAAAGTAGGCAATCTCTAATTATCTTCAATGAATATGAAACAAACAAGATTTGCTCTTGCCTGCTCATAAGCGACATATTATTACACCATTTATTTATCTCGATGATATCGCTTTTATACACAAATCGCATCCAGCTAGAAAAATGTTTAAAAAGGTTTAATTCTTCTGCACCCCCTTCAATAAGTTGTTTAAGTTGTCCTAAATTTCGTTCTGTTATAAGTTGCAGCTCGTTTAACACCTCTTTATTTATTACATTATCATCAAAGTACTTTTCTATATCATGCTTTGAAAATTTTTTTATTTTAATTTTTTGAAGTCTAGAATAAATTGTTGGCAATATATCAGCTGGTTTTTCCGAAACTAGTAAGAAAACAGTTTTTTTTGGAGGCTCCTCAATTGTTTTTAATATTTTGTTTGCGGTTTCTCGATTCATCCTTTCGGGCATCCAAAATAATACAACCTTGTAGCTTGCTTCAAAATTTTTAAGTAGTATTTTCTTTTGTATTGAAATAGCCTCATCCTTATATATTGCTCCTGTTTTGTTTTTTGTTGTTTCTTGAGATATTTTTGCAAGCCAATCGTTAACAGAAAGGTATGGGTTTTCAATTACAAATTTTCTCCACTCTTGAACAAAATTATCACTTACCGTGACCCCATTATGTTGCTTTATTACTGGAAAAACCAAATGAAGATCCGGGTGTGAAATTGCATGATATTTTATACAGGAAGTGCAATTACCACAAGAATCGTCTTCAAGTTTATTTTCGCAATTAATATAGCGTGCATATGCTATTGCTAATGGTAGCTGTCCGCTTCCTGATTGGCCAAATAAAAGCTGGGCGTGGCTTATCCTGTTGTTTTTAACTGAACTTATTAGTTCATTTTTTATATCTATGTTTCCCGGAATCTCTCTAAAAAGCATTCTATAATTATTTCTGTAAATGTAAATAAATTGCTTTGATATTTAGTATTTATTTTATTTTTGCCTCATGAAAGACTTTAGCCGTATTTCTTTTTCTAAAAAAAGAGTTTTATTAAGAGTAGATTTTAATGTGCCCTTAGATCAAAAACAAAACATCATTGACGACGAAAGAATCCTTGCCGCTTTACCAACAATTAAAAAGCTAATTTCTGATCGCGCAAAAATCATAATTATGTCTCACCTTGGCAGGCCCAAAGGTAAAGATAAATCGTTTTCGTTAAAACCAGTCGCAACCAGGCTGTCTTGCTTATTAAAAAAAAACGTGTTATTCTGTGATGATTGCATTCAAGAAAAAAACAAACTAATAATTAATGAAATGTTAGGAGGAGACGTTCTTCTATTAGAAAACTTACGTTATTACAATGAAGAAAAAGATGGAGATATTAACTTTGCAAGAAAGCTATCAGAGTATGGCGACGTATTTATAAATGACGCCTTTGGTGTGTCTCACAGAAAACATGCATCTGTTTTTACAATTGCGTCATTTTTTCCAAAAAACAAATATTGTGGTTATTTGCTTGGTAATGAAATTAATTTTTTAGAAAAAGCGTTGATAAAACCCAAAAGACCTCTAACGGCAATTATTGGAGGGGCTAAAATATCAAGTAAAATTGATGTTTTAACATCTCTTCTTGATAAGGTTGATAACTTAATTGTTGGCGGGGGCATGGCATACACCTTTACGCGCTCAATGGGAGGCGTTGTGGGTAAATCTTTACTAGAACCTGAAAAAACCTCTCTTGCTAAGCAAATCATAAAAAAAGCCAAACGAAAAAACATCAGGCTTTTACTTCCTTTAGACTCTGTTAATGCAAAAGAATATAAAAATAACTCTGATAGCTATATTTCAGAAATTTCAAATATTGATTCTAATTATATGGGCTTAGATATTGGCCCTGACACGATCAAACTATTTAAAAAATGCATAAAAAACTCAAATTCTATAATTTGGAATGGTCCAATGGGTGTTTTTGAGATGGAGAATTTTAGTGCCGGGACAAAATCAATTGCTGAAGCTGTTTGTGAGGAAACAAAAAAAGGGGCTTTTTCTATTGTGGGTGGGGGAGACTCAATTAATGCAATTAAAAAATTCAATCTTTATAATAAAGTTTCATATGTTTCGACAGGTGGCGGGGCAATGCTTAGTTATTTGGAAGGTAAAGAATTACCTGGTGTTAGTGTTTTAAAATCTTTTTCAGAATAATTTTTTGCATTGGAGTATATAAACTTTAGTGTTTTTTCTACGTGCTCAATAAGTACTGATTCATTTTTCATTTTCTCATCAATAGAACAATAAGAGTCTATAATAAACCAGAAAAATGATAAAATAATAAGTGATTTCAAAACACCAAAAACCGCACCAAAAATTCGAGTAAAAAAACCAAGAGCCATTAATTTAAATAGCTTATCAACAATAGACCCTAATATTCTAATAATGAAATACGTCATTATAAAAAATAAAGCAAAAGATATCGCCGGAACTAAATTTTTTTCAACCAGTTTAAGATCGTTTAATAAATTATTTATTTGTTGCGAAAAAAATATCGCAACATAGGCCCCTAAAAAAAGAGCCAAAAGAGATGATATTTCTTTTATTATGCCGCGTCTAAAACCTAAAAAAGCAAAATAAACTACTATTGTTAATATAATTACATCTATATAATTCATGGCAATAAAGATATTAAAAAACTCTATTTTTGTATTATGAATACTTTAGACAAAGACTGGGATACTCTTGTTAATCGATTAGAAAAACAATTTGATGATGAAATGACTTTAAAAGGTATTCTTTATCTTATTGGAATTCAGGAGCTTAATTTTGGCATAAAGCGTTTTAACAGAGAAGAAAAACTAAATGTTTTACATGTTGCTACATGCAAACTTCTCAGTAGTTTTGGATACTATCAATTTGTTAGTGTTGATAAAGACGGCTGGCCTCATTATAAAGAGTTAAAAGCAGTTAAAAACTTAGACGAAAAAGAACAGGAAAGACTAATTAAAAGGGCTATTATAAACTATATTAATTAATTCTAACTTCTTGTGTTACTGTTTTTTCTTTAAGCAATCTAATAACATTAGAGCCTGTAAGCGTGTTATTTCCTTGTGTCTTTTGTACAGAAACCTGAAATATTGCTTCTAGCTCATAAGTGAACTCTGCCCTTCCGGTGGCGTCCGTTATATCTGTTTTCCTAAGGTTAGAATTATAACCGTTACCCTGTTGATTTTCCGCAAGACTGTCTAGGTGTAATACTACAGTTGCGCCAGAAACCAGGTTACCATTAGAATCCTTTACAACAACAACACCTACAGTGTCCTTTGCTTTTTGACATGAGCTTATACTAAACACTGTAAATAAAATAAGTGTTATTAATATTACTGACTTAAAATTTTTATTTAGCATATTTATTGTTACTTTGTGTTGTAGTTTAACAAAGATATATAAATTATTATAATGTTTTCTCAAATCGATCAATTGCTAAAAGAAGTAAACAATTTTTATCCCAAATCAAAAGAAGAGCTAGAGGATTTTAGGGTGAAATATCTTGGTAAAAAAGGGCTTTTAAGCAGTTTATTTAATGGTTTAAAGGAAGCCGCTCCTCAAGATAAGAAGAGTGCTGGTCTATCAATAAACAATTTAAAAAAGACTGTTCTGAATAAAATAAATTCTCACAAAAACACTTTTGACCGGGTAATTAAAAAGAATAACATAGACACCTCAAGGCCTGTAAGGCTAAATTCTTTTGGAAGCAGGCACCCTATTTCATTAATAAAAAATCAAATAATTGATGTTTTTAAAAAAATTGGCTTTGGAATATCTGAAGGTCCTGAAATAGAAGATGATTGGCATAATTTTTCTGCATTAAATTTACCAAAAGAACACCCCGCAAGGGATATGCAAGACACGTTTTTTTTACAAACAAACCCCGACCTTTTATTGCGAACGCACACTTCTTCTGTTCAAGTTAGGCATATGGAAAATAACCCTACCCCAATAAGGACAATATCACCAGGAAGAGTGTATAGAAACGAGGTGATTTCAGCAAGAGCTCACTGTCTTTTTCATCAAATTGAAGGCCTGTATATAGATGAACGTGTTAGTTTTGCTGATTTAAAGCAAACAATTATGTATTTTGCTAAAGAAATGTTTGGTGAAGAAACCAAGATTCGACTTCGTCCGTCTTTTTTTCCTTTTACAGAACCATCAGCAGAAGTAGACATATATTGGGGGTTAAAAAATGATTCTGATTATCGCATCACCAAGGGTACGGGCTGGTTAGAAATTCTAGGCTGCGGAATGGTTGATCCAAATGTTTTAGAAAATTGTAAAATTAGCTCAAAAACACACTCTGGTTTTGCTTTTGGCATGGGTATTGAACGGATTGCGATGTTGAAGTATGGTGTTACTGACTTGCGATTGTTTTTTGAAAATGACGTAAGGTTTTTAAAACAGTTCTCTGCTCTATAAATCTGTCTCTTTTATATCGTAACTGAATTAAAACAATCAATCACAGGAAAACCAATAAAAAGCGAATGTTTTATTTAAAATTCCAATCATAGTTATTAAGGTTTTCAACACAGTGTCTTAACAAGTCAATAGAGTCTCTTACGTCTTTTTTGTGAACCATTTCTATTACTTGATGAATGTGTCTCGTCGGAATTGACACCGCGCCCACAATGCTTCCTCCTGGATTCATCCTTTGTATTCCCGCCGTGTCCGTTCCTCCAGCAGGTAATATTTCTAATTGTGTTTTTATTTTTTTCTTCTTTGAAATCTCTTTCATGAAAGCCACCATTCTATAATCACAAACAGTTGATGAATCCATAACTTTTATACAGGCTCCTTCACCAAGGGCCGAAACTTGTTCTTGTTTTGTTGAACCAGGCGTATCGAAGGCAATTGTTGTGTCTAATCCAAATCCAAAGTCCGGATTTATATCCATTGAAGAAACATTTGCTCCTCTAATTCCTATTTCTTCTTGAACAGTAAACACGGCATAAACATCATACGGAGGGTTTTGCAATTCTTTTAACATTTCTATTAAAATAAAAACAGACACTCTATTATCTAACGACTTGCAGTTCAGACAATCGCCCATCTCAATCATTTTTCTCTCTCTCGTAATCGTGTCTCCCACTGAAATTAATTTTTCTAACTCTTCTTTGCTTCTTCCTGTATCAACAAAAAAGTCTTTAATTGTTGGCACTTTTGCCCTGTCAGCAGTACTCATTAAGTGTATCGGCTTACTCCCCATTACACCAATAATATCTTTTTTTCCATGTATTATAACTCTTTGAGCTGTTAATGTTTTCGGGTCGAACCCTCCTAATGTGTGAAAATAAATAAACCCATTATCATCTATGTGTGTGACTATAAAGCCAATCTCGTCCATGTGGGCCGCAATCATGACTCGTTTATTTTCTTGTCCTTTTTTAATTGCAACAACATTTCCCATATTGTCTGTCTTTATTTCATCGACGAGGCCTTTAACCTCTCGTAAAACAATTTCTCTAACTCTTTGCTCATGTCCTGGTGCCCCGGCAACCTCACATATTTCTGCTAATAATTTCTTGTTTTTCATTTTATTTAATTTTACTAATTTTTAACATATTGGTCATTCCTCTTTCTCTAGCTGGCATGCTTGCAATATTAACAACGACATCTCCCTTTTTTAAATGTTTTTGTGTTTTTAAAAGTTTTTTTGTGTCATCAATGCTTTGGCTTGTGGTGGACCCACCTTCATAATAAAAGCCTTGGACCCCCCAAACTAAGCTTAGTGTATTTAAAATAGTATGGTTGTTTGTAAACGCATATATAAAGGCCTGGGGCCTGAAGCTTGAAACTTTTATTGTGTTATAACCAGAGTAAGTTATTGTTATAATTGCTTTTGCTTTAGTGTTTGTTGCAATACTTGCAGCATTAAGACAAATAGCATTACTTAAAAACCTTCCATTATCTATTAGGGCTTTTTCTTCTGTGTTTTTTGAAATACTATGCCTGCTTCCCTCAATATCTCTTATTATTTTTCTCATAGTGTCAATCGCTTTTAATGGGTATTTACCAACTGATGTTTCACCGCTTAACATTAAAGCATCGGCTCCATCAATGACAGAATTGGCCACATCATTGACCTCAGCCCTCGTTGCTGCAGGGTTGTTGGTCATGCTTTCTAACATTTGTGTTGCTATTACCACTGGCGTCGCATTAGAGATACATTTGTCTACAATCATTTTTTGGTAAACAGGAACTTTTTGTGGGGGTACCTCAACTCCTAAATCTCCTCTAGCAACCATTATCGCATCTGTTTCTTTAATGATACTGTCTATATTTTTTATTGCCTCGGGCTTCTCTATCTTAGCTATAACCTTATGTGTTTGTTTATGTTTTTTAATTATTTTTTTTAGCTCTGCTATATCTTTCTTTGTTCTAACAAAAGATAAACCAACCCATTCTATTTTTTCTTTCAAAATAAAATCAAGGTCTTTTTTATCTTTTTTTGTAAGTGACGGCAGGGATATGTTTGTGTTAGGTAAATTCACACCTTTTCTTGACTTTAAAACCCCTCCAAAAACCACTTTAAGAACCACCTGGTCTTTTTTGTTTGTAGAAACCACTTCAAACACAAGGTTTCCATCATCTATTAATATTTTGTCTTTGATTTCTACATCTTTTGCAAATTGCTGATATTTTATATGTATTTTGTTTTTTGTTTTTTTTGTAGAAAAAACAATCTCTTGTCCCTTTTTGAGCCTTATTGACTTTTCTAAGTCCCCTACTCTTATTTTAGGGCCTTGTAAATCTGCTAAAATTGCGGTGTGGGCATGCAGCTCTTGGTTAATTTCTTTGACGTGCGTTATTATCTCTTTTGCTCTTTCATGAGAAATGTGTGAAAAATTAAGCCTACATACTGTTGTCCCTTTTAAAATTAATTTTTTTAAAATTTCTTTGGAAGATGTAGCGGGGCCGATCGTTGCTATTATTTTTGTTTTTCTAATCATTTGTTATAAGTCTTTTCGCTTGTAAAATTTTATTTAATTCTAGCTCAAAAACCAAAAGTATGTTTCTTATGTTTTTAAGTTTTTGCATAAATTCCTTTTTTTTCTTTTGCCATTTTATTTTACTAACAATTAAAACATAATTTACTTTTTTGTGTGAAGTTAGTAAATATCCTTTTTTTGACCTGTTTGAAAGCAACTGATAGGATTCTCCCTCTGAAACAACAGCAGAATACCTACTAAAAAACATGTCTTCTGCTATGTAATGGTCTGTATTTTTTTCAAAGTTCAAGCCTAGTTCTTTGTTCAAATACCAGCATAAACTATAGGCTTTACTGTGGCTATTTATTGCAATTGCAACAAAATCAAAATCATAAGAGCCTTTAAGAAAGTATTGCTTTTTCATATATGCAAAAGTAAATTATTTATTACTTTTTCTGAAGCTATTTGCTCTGCCTCTTTAATTGAACTACCTTCTCCTCTAGCTTGAAGCTTATTATTAATATATAAATCAATATAAAAAACTTTTTTGTGTTCCGCTCCTTTTTTATCATTAATTTTAAATTCAACCGCAAGGCCCTTTTTTTGGCCGTATTTTAATATTTCGCTTTTCGAATCTTTAGCAAAAAAATTACTCTCGTAAATAGGATTATAGATATGTGTTTTGACAAATTTTTTTGCCTCATCAATTCCTTCGTCTAAATAAATAGCCCCAACCATAGCCTCAAGAATATTTCCAAAAATATTTGCTGGAATTTTTTTTAATGTACTTTTTATTTTTTGTTCCGGAATAATTTTTTTCCCTACCATATTTAGGTGTTTTCTGGACACAATTTGGGATCTTTTTTTTGACATAAAACCCTCTCCTTCTTTTTTGTTTTCATCATAGAGTATATCGGTTATAATTAACGACAAAACGGAATCCCCTAAAAACTCTAACCTTTCATTGTGCTCTTCTGAATTATAGGATCGGTGAACAAAGGCTTTTGAATAATTTGTTTTCTTTTTTTTTAATTTTAAATTTTGTGCTTTTTTTGAGGCAGTATTTAAATTTAATTTCGATATAAGATTTTTAAACAAGTTTATTCTCTATATTTTTTAAATAAAATTGAAGCATTATGTCCCCCAAAACCAAACGTATTACTTATAGCATACTCTACATTTCTTTTCTGAAATTTATTAAGTGTTAGATTTAGTTTTGGATCAATTTGCGGGTCATTTGTCTCGTGGTTAATTGTTGGCGGTATAATATTGTTTTTTACTGCCATTATTGTTGCTATTGACTCAACAACTCCCGCAGCCCCTAGCAAGTGACCCGTCATAGATTTTGTTGAACTTATATTTAAGCTATAAGAATGTTTTCCAAAAAGGTCAACAATAGCTTTTGTTTCCGCTATGTCTCCAAGAGGTGTTGAGGTGCCGTGAACATTTATATAATCTATTTTTTTTATATCTGCTCCAGACTCTTCAATAGCTTGTTTCATAACATTTTTGGCTCCTAATCCCTCTGGATGTGGCGCAGTAATATGGTGGGCGTCTGCTGTTAAACCACCACCGACAATTTCTGCGTAAATTTTAGCGCCCCTTTGTTTTGCGTGCTGATACTCCTCTAAAATAATTGCTCCCCCTCCTTCTCCCATAACAAAACCATCTCTGTTTTTGTCAAAAGGTCTTGAGGCTTTTTCTGGATCATCATTTCTTGTTGAAAGCGCCATCATTGCGTTAAACCCACCTATTCCTGGCTCAAATATACACGCCTCTGAACCGCCAGCAATAAATAGATCTGCTTTGTTTAATCGTATATAATTATACGCGTCTATTAATGCGTTTGTTGAGGAGGCGCATGCGGATACTGTTGTGAAGTTTGGTCCTTTAAAATTATACTTAATCGATATGTGTCCTGCTGGAATATCAGAAATGAGTTTAGGTATAAAAAACGGATTAAATCTAGGCGTTCCAGAACCCGCTCCAAAGCCGACAGATTCTTTGTAAAAGGTTTCCATTCCTCCAATTCCTGACCCCCAAATTACTCCAGCTCTTTCTGGTTTTATATAGGTTGGGGTAATTTCCGAATCTTGTATAGCCTCTTCTGCAACAACCATAGCATACTGGCTGAACTTGTCAAGCTTTCTTGCCTCTTTTTTGTGTATAAATTCTGTTACATCAAAATCTTTGACTTCACATGCAAATCGAGTTTTAAAATTTGATGCATCAAAATGGGTTATCGGGCCCGCCCCGCTTTTTCCCGCAACCAAAGACTCCCAATAAGTTTTTAAATTATTTCCAATAGGTGTTAAAGCACCTATACCGGTAACAACAACACGCCTATCATTCATTTGTTATGATTTAGTTTCTTCAATAAAAGAAATAGCGTCTCCTACTGTTGAAATTGCCTCCGCTTTATCGTCCGGTATTTGTATATCAAACTCTTTTTCAAATTCCATGATTAACTCTACCGTATCTAAAGAGTCTGCACCCAAATCATTTGTAAAACTTGCCTCGTTAACAACTTCTGTTGCGTCGACACCTAAGTTATCTACTATAATTGCTTTAACTTTTTCTGATACATCTGACATAACTTTTGTTTTTTGATTAATAATTCGCAAATTAAGACATAATAAACACAATTTGCAAACTTTCTTGTTTTCTCTTTTAACATAAGCATGTTTATACTATTTTTGAATAAAACTTTTTACAAATGAAAGAAAGGATTGCTGTATTAGGCTCTGGAAACGGAAGCAACGCTGAAAACATTTATAATTTTTTTAGGTCTTCAAAAAATATTTCTGTCATTTGTTTTATTACTAACAATAAAAGCTCTTATATTACAATTCGTGCTAAAAAGATTGGTTTACCCTGCTTTATCTTGACTAAAAAAACACTTTCTAACACCTCTGATTTAAAATCATTTTTTTATAATTTAAAGGTTGACTGGCTGATTTTAGCTGGGTTTTTAATTAAAATTCCTAAAAATATAGTCTCTTTATATCCTAATAAGATTTTAAACCTTCACCCTTCTCTACTGCCCAAATATGGGGGTAAGGGAATGTACGGGGACAACGTACACAAGGCTGTGCTAAAAAACGGCGAAAAAGAAAGCGGTATAACTATTCATTATGTAAGTAATGAATATGATAAAGGGAAAATTCTTTTTCAAGAATCTATATCTATTAAAAAAGAGGAGACAGCTAAAAGTTTAAAAGAAAAAATCAATGCCTTAGAGCTAGAATTTTATCCTAGAATTATAGAATCTGTTATAATAGAAAAATGTCAATAAGCATATATACAGACGGATCTGCAAAAGGAAACCCGGGGAAAGGGGGGTATGGAATTGTTTTAGTTAGCAAAAAACACAGAAAAGAAATAAGTCAGGGCTTTGAAAAGACAACAAACAACAGAATGGAGCTGCTTGCTGTTATTGTTGCTTTGGAACATATCAAAAAATCTAATGCTGTTGTCACTGTTTATTCTGATTCTAAATATGTTGTTGATGCGATAGAAAAAGGTTGGGTCTTCTCTTGGGTTAAAATTAACTTTAAAAAAAAGAAAAATTCCGATCTATGGAAGCGGTTTCTTGTAATTTATAAAAAACATGTGGTAAATTTTGTCTGGGTAAAGGGGCACTCTAATCATAAAGAAAACAATCGCTGTGATGCTTTAGCTGTTGCTGCCGCAGAGTCAGAAAATCTTCAAAAAGACCTATGGTATGAAAAGCAATCAAATAACGATTCAATGTTATTTTAGTTTTTCAACTAATTTGTGAAATTTTTTTTAAACTTTTTAATCGTATCTCTATTTCATCTTCTGTTGTCATACTTAAATTCTCTGTTCCAAACTTTTCAACCGTAAAAGAAGCCATTACCGTTCCATATAAAACAGCTCTTTTCATGTTTTCAAAAGAAATGTCTTTGGTTTTTGCTATGTAACCTATAAATCCTCCAGCAAAAGAGTCTCCTGCTCCTGTGGGGTCAAGAACCTCTTCTAAAGGAAGAGCTGGTGCAAAAAACACGTTGTTTTTATCGAAAAGGAACGCTCCATGCTCTCCTTTTTTTATTATTAAATATTTAGGTCCCATTTCTAATATTTTTCTAGATGCTTTCATTAATGAATACTCTTCTGAAAGCTGTCTTGCTTCTTCATCATTAATTGTCAGTACATCAACGTTTTTTAAAGCTTTTTTTAAGTCTTTCATAAAATGATCCATCCAAAAATTCATTGTGTCTAAAACAATCAGTTTTGGTCTTTTATTCATCTGATCTAAAACTCTTTTTTGAACAGAAGGCATAAGGTTTCCCAGCATTAAGTATTCGCTGTTTTTAAACTCATTAGGCACTATTGGATCAAATTTTTCCAAAACATTTAGTTGTGTTTCTATGGTGTCTCTGGAGTTCATATTGTTGTGGTATTTTCCCGACCAAAAAAAGGTTTTTTCTCCTTTTTTAATTTGTAAACCAGAGGTGTTTATGCCTTTTTTATTAAGCTTTTTAATTTCGTTTTCAGGGAAATCATCACCAACAACTGAAACTAAATTTATATTTCTTGAAAAAAAAGAAGTTGACATACAAATGTATGTTGCCGCTCCGCCTACTATTTTCTCTGTTTTACCAAAAGGTGTTTCTATGGCGTCAAAGGCCACCGTTCCTACAACTAAAAGACTCATAATGATTTTTTTGCAAATATATTTTATTATTTGACGCTTTGTGTTATTTTTGCCAGCGTTTTAACAAACACTCCTCCTTAGCTCAGCTGGTTAGAGCATCTGACTGTTAATCAGAGGGTCCTAGGTTCGAGTCCTAGAGGGGGAGCAACAAATAAAGCATCTGCGAAAGTAGATGTTTTTATTTTTTTAGCTCAATAATATACTAAGCAACAAAGATAAAACCATAACTTTTACAATGAAGGTAGTTACATAAACCAAAATTGTAATCGGGATTTTATAATTAAAGTCTGGGTTTTTTTTAAAAATGTACCTAATTATATAACGAGCAATTAAAAAAGTTATTAAAACTGGTGCAATATTAAATGTTGTTCCTGCTGCTGGAGCGGCAATCATTTCTAGTAGTATAAAAATAATCAACAAACATATATTTGTAACTTTAATACATTTATATTTCGGATGGTTATTGTTAAACTTATTATTTATTATTATGGGGCTAGAGTCTGTTTCCATAACTAAAATAATGATTATTTAAAAAGCCTGCTTTTTCCTCTCTTCTTTTTTCCTAGTACCGTTTCTCCATCTTTATATAAAACAAGCCTCCATTTAGATTTTTTCTTTTCCGAAGCTTTTATAGATGGTTCGTAACTTGGACAGTCTAGTTGTTCTGTTCCGCTGAACGTTTTTTGTGTATTACACGAAATAAATATTTGTAAGCAAACTAATAAAATAAATAAATGTTTCTTGTTTAGTTTATACATGTAGGTAAAAATACTGTTATTTTTACAACATAAATAAATGAAAAAAAATAAAAAATTAACAAAAACAAAAAGAGGCGTTTTATCACAAAAAAAGCTTAGTAAGCTTTGTCTTGATGTTTTTAAATTGTATCCTCTTAAACCTCTTAACTATAAGCAGCTTAGTAAAACTTTGAAGCTGAAAGGAAAGGGAGACAAATTAATTTTAATTAATGTTCTTTCTGAACTTGAAAAAAATGGTTTATTAACAGAAATTAGCAGAGGTTCTTATAAAATTTGTTCTATATCAAAGACTATTATCACTAAAGTTAAAAAAAATAATAAAGGAGGTATTGTTGTTGAAATTAATAAAGAAGAGCATTTTATAAATAAGGAGTTTTGCTGTTTTGCTTTAGAAGGAGACACAGTGGAAGTAATGTTTTTCCCTAAATCAAAAAAGAAAATACATGCTGAAATTACTAACGTTATAAAAAGAAAAAAAACTTCTTTTTCTGGTACAATTGACAATACTTCTAATAATTTTTTTTTAGTGCCTGACGACAAAAAAATTTATTTTGATTTATTTTTTCCTCCAAAAACAGTAAATAGAGACTTTTTAGATAAAAAAATTCTTGTTGGTGTTTCATCTTGGAATAAAAAAAACAAAAACCCTGTTGCTGGACAAATAAAAATAATTGGTGAAAAAAATGACCATAACTCTGAAATTTCTTCAATAATATATGACCATGGCTTTTCCGACACTTTTTCAAAAGAATGCTTACGTTCATTAAAAGATATTTCTTCTACTATTTCTTCTAATGAAATAAAAAAACGTTTTGATGTAAGAAATGTTACAACGTTCACCATTGATCCTGAAGAGGCAAAAGATTTTGATGACGCGCTTTCTATAAAAAAATTAAGTTCAAAAACTTGGGAAGTGGGTATTCATATTGCAGATGTTTCTCATTTCGTTACAGATGAATCTGCTGTTGATAAAGAAGCTTTACATAGAGGAACCTCTGTTTATTTGGTTGATCGAGTTGTACCCATGCTTCCTGAAATACTTTCAAATGACCTTTGTTCATTAAAACCAAATGTTGACAGATTAACTTTCTCTGTTTTTTTTGAAATAAATGAAAATTCTAAAATAATAAACTATAAAATTGGAAAATCAATTATTCATTCTGACTATCGATTTACGTATGAAAAAGCTGAAGAAATACTAACAAAAAGGTCTGGTATATTCTACAAAGAACTTAATTTACTTAACGCTTTTGCAAAAAAATTAAGAAAAAAAAGAGAAAATGAGGGTTCTATTTCATTTGAAAGTAAAGAAGTTAAATTTTTGCTTGATGATAAAAATAATCCTATTGATGTTTTTTTTAAAAAACCACTATCAACACATAAACTTATAGAGGAGTTTATGTTGCTAGCAAACAAAACTGTTGGAAAACATATCTCATTATTAAAAAAACCCTTTGTTTATAGAATTCACGATGTTCCCGATAAAGAAAGTATTAATTCATTAAATAGACTTATTAAAAAATTTGGATATAAATTAGATAAAAAAAATCTATCTAAGTCAATTAATAATTTACTTAATAAAATAAAAGGCAAATCAGAGCAAACACTAATAGAAACTTTAGCTATTAGATCCATGGCTAAAGCCCAATATTCCACTAACAATATTGGTCATTATGGCCTATCTTTTAATTATTATTCTCATTTTACCTCTCCTATTCGTAGATACCCTGATCTATTGGCTCATCGACTTCTTAGTAATTATATTTTAAAAGAAAAAGTTATTGATAAAGATTCTCTTGAGTTAAAATGCAAACATTGTTCAGATATGGAAATAGCTGCAACAAAAGCTGAAAGAGAATCTATTAAATACATGCAAGTAAAGTTTTTAAAACAAAATATTGATGGTGTTTATACTGGTATCATCTCTGGTGTAAAAGACTGGGGATTATATGTTGAATTAATTGAAAATAGTTGTGAAGGTCTTGTTAAAGTTAGTAGTATTAAAGATGATCATTATTATTATGATGAAAAATCTTTTTCTCTTGTCGGTTATAAAACAAAAAAATCTTTCCAACTTGGACAAAAAGTAAAAATTAAAATAAAAAATGCAGATTTAGAAAAAAAACAACTTGATTTTATTTTAGTTTAATTATTCTTTTATTAATATTTTTGTTTCTATCGTGTTATTTCCTTCTAATTTTATTTGATAAACTCCTTTTACTAGACTTTTAATATTTACACTTTGGTTTTCATAAATAGTTTCTTCTAAAACTATTCTACCCTGTATATCATAAATACTAAAATTTATTTTTTCATCTTTAATATTTGATATAAAAATACTTTCTGTTGCTGGATTAGGATATATATTTATTTGGTCTGGACCATTTAATTCTGAGCCTATAACTGACGTTATACAATCTGTATATCCTTCATTTATTGCCGAATTAATAGTTGTTGAAGATGCATTGTCTATCATGTTTGAATTATCTAAAAGTAATCCAACTATATGTATTTGTGATTGATCCCAGTTTGGATTTAAGATAAATTCAAAGCAAAGAGTTTCTTCATCTCCAGAAGAATATGAAGTACTTGATAAGTTTTCTCCTAAAAATGTTGGAGCTATTCCTCTTGCTACATGTCTATATATCATTTCAGAATCTGGAACACTTGAAGGTTTGTTTGCCCAGTCTGTTCCATCAACATCTATTAATGATCCTGCAGACCCTCCACTGTAATTATTTGCTTGATAATATGATGATCCTACTCCTGTTACTGAATCTTCTACTAACACACAGGCTAATTTATAATTTCCTATTACTGTATTTTGAAATTTTACAGTTAAATTTACTTTTAATGTGTTTCCAACTAATTCTGCTCCATTAGTTATTATTCCATTTGGTTCAATAACTATTCTTTGTAAAAAATATTCTTCAAAATCTGCAGGGTCAATATCTGCTCCTCTATCAACTATTCCACTTGGATATCCGTTTATTACACTTGACATTCCATTATCATAAGAATTTGCCATCATATCCCCATTATGTACAGCTATTCCTTGCCAATACCCTTCATAATCTTTATCCATCCAATTTAGAGCTACTGCTCCTCTTGGACACCAACCGCACCAGGTTCCTGTCGCTTCTTCTCCTACTACTAATTTATTTTCCGCTGGATTTATTGCTTCTGTTTGACTATACAAAGTGTCATCATTTGGATTGTCATCCATCAATAATCCATTTATATTATAAATTATAACTTCACAAGAATTACTTCCATATAATAAATTAATTGTATTTGTAAAATTTACTTGATAATTTGATACTGTTATTAAATTTATTCCTGAAATATTTTCTGTTATTGTATTACCATTGTAATTAAAATCAATATCAAAAGAATTTATTGGAGTTGCACCTAAGTTAATAACTTCAACTGAAGGATTTTTATTTTGTCCTGTTAATCCTGAAAGAGTATTAATATTAGAAACAGCTAAGTTTAAAACATCTAAAACTACTGGGTTTGGATCATAATAATAACATACATCATCTACATAATATTCTGAATTTACTGCTGGAAAAAGATCTAGAGAAGCTATTTGATTTATTGTGTTAGAAAAATAACCTTGAGAAACTCCATCAATTAATAACTCCCATATATTGTTTGATAAATCTATGTCAAACTCTAACTTAAACCATGATCCTATTGGACAATTACCACTTGCAGATGTACCGTTTGTATTAGTCATTGAAATAATACCATTAGCATCTATATTTACTTCTAATGCCCATTGAATACCTGGAATATTTTCAGCTTGAAAATTTATATATCCTGTTCTACCAGGAACAATATACATCATTTGTGAAAAATTAAAATGTCCTGTTGTATATGGTGTTGATAAAGATGTTGTTGATGTTATATTCTGTGTAGTATCAAAAATTAAAACAATATCTTGAGGGCCCCCACTTCCTGTTCCATCAACAAAATATAATGAATAATCACCACTGTAACTCATTGTAGTAGATACATTTGCATCATCAGCAAAAGGAGCTATTAATCCACTCATTAATTCACCCCAAGTATTCCAACTAGGAGAAGTGGCAGCAATAGGATCTCCACTATTATATGAATCAAAATCATCACACACTATTATTTGTTGTGGACTTCCTGATGAACAAGGTCCTTGTGTCCAAGATGTAACACCTCCAGTATATTGCGCATAACAATCATTTGAATATGTAACTGTATCACAACCACAAACAGGATCATATACTTGTGGACAAATAACAGTTGGGTCTATTAAATTAGTATCAATGCAATTTACTTGTGCGTTTAAATTTATTAAACAAATTGATAAAAGAAGTATATTAAAAAATTTCATCATTATTTAGTTATTGTTAGACTATAAAAGTATTAAAATAAATTGAAATTATTTTATTGTATTATTTTTTCATACTATTATTATATTGTATGTTATTTTAAAATAAATTATTATTTATTAATTTATATTATTTGTTAACTATGTTAAAAAAAAATTGACTCATAATTTTTAAATATTATTTATTAAAAAATATTAACATAAATTAATAATAATTAACAAACATAAAATATTGTAAATCATAAAAATAATATTATTACCAACAAATTTATTATGTTTGTTAATATTGAAATAAGTATTTAATTTTAAAAAATAATTAGAATTTAAAATATATAAAAAGTTAATAAAATTATTTACAAATAAGTAAAAAATAACAGTTAAAAATATTGACTTTTAAAATATATAAATGCTTAAAAAATTATTTTATTTATATTTATTAATCAAAATAAATTGACAAACAAATTATAAACAAAAATTTATATTAAATATTAAAAAATAAAAGTAAAATTCTTCTTAATAAAAATAAATATTAACATAATGTTTAAATAAAAAAAAATGAAAATAGCATTAGCTTGCGACCATGCAGGGTATAATTTTAAAGAACAATTAAAAGAGTATTTATTAAAAAAAGGAAAAAAAATAAAAGATTTTGGTTGTTTTTCTTTAGAAAGTGTTGATTACCCAGATTATGCACATCAATTAGCAGAAAGTATTGAAAAAAAAGAAAATGATTTAGGAATTCAATTTTGTGGCACAGGAAACGGAATAAATATGTCTGCTAATAAGCATCAAGGAATAAGAGCGGCTTTATGTTGGAATATACACATCGCTGAGCAAGCAAGGTTACATAATAATGCAAATGTTCTTACAATGCCAGCAAGACACTTAAGTTGGGATGAAATAAAAAAAATAGTGGATATTTTTTTAATAACAGAATTTGAAGGAGGAAGGCACGAAAGAAGAGTAAATAAAATAAAAAAGTGAAAAAAATATTATTTATTACTTTGTTTTTTTCTTTAAATATTTCTTATGCCTCTTTTCCTGTAGAAAAAAATTACGTTGAAAAAAAAGAATTTAATTTAAATGAAAGTAAAATAAACACTAAAATTTTAAGTGCATTATTATCTTCTATTATTTTAATATTTATTCAATTAGCAGTTGCAAATGTTACATAAATTATATAAAACATTATATTATGAAAAAAACAATTTTAAATACAATTTTATTTTTACTAAGTTTAAATTTACTAGCCCAATCACCAGCATATCCAAAAGACACACCAAAAGTAATTATTACTGCAAATGGTATTGAAAAAGGTAATAATAAAGTTACCAAAGAACAACTAATTAAAGCACAAGAATTAATAGTACAAAGTAAACTAAGGAAATATGAAATACTTAGTTTTGATGTTAATTATTCAAATAGGGAGGGTACATTTACTAGAAAAAATAATTCAAGTATATTTAATGAAACAATAATAAATGCGATAAAAAGTTTAGAAACAGGGGAGATTATTATTTTTTTAAATATTAAAGTAAAAGAAATAAAACCAGAATTAAAAACAACTACTATTTCTGAACCGTTAATATATAAGATAATTGAATAATAAATGAAAAAGCTGATTGTACTATTAGTTTTTATTCCATTCATAAATTATACACAGAATAATATATATTATTCTAAAACGATAGTTGTTGAAGATTTAAAAAACCACTTAAGTATTTTATCTTCTGACTCATTACAAGGAAGAGAAACAGGAAGGATAGGACAAAAAATAGCTGCTGAATATATAAAAAATCATTTTATAAGTATAGGAATACCTCCTTACAAAGATAGTACTTATTATCAAAAATTTGAGGCAGAATCAGATAGACATATTTGCAAATATAACTGTGAAGATTGTGAAGAAGACTTTATTACAACTTTATTCGCAAAAAGAAGATTAGTAAAAGGAGAAAATGTTTTGGGGTATATAGAGGGTTCTGACTTAAAAGATGAAATAATTATGATAACTGCTCATTATGATCATTTGGGAAAGCATGATTCTTTAATTTTTAATGGAGCAGATGATAATGGATCAGGAACATCAGCTGTATTAGAAATAGCAGAGGCATTTATGATTGCTAAAAAAGAAGGAGAAGGACCAAGAAGATCTATTTTAATTATGCCAGTTTCAGGAGAAGAAAAAGGACTTCTTGGAAGCAAACACTACACAGAGAATCCAGTATATCCTTTAGAAATGACTATAGCAAATTTAAATATTGATATGATAGGTCGTTTAGATTATTATAATGACACAGCAGATTATGTTTATTTAATAGGATCAGATATGTTAAGTCAAGAGCTACATAATATAAGTGAAGAAGTAAATAAAAAACACATCGGATTAAAATTAGATTATACCTATAACTCCGAAGACGATCCAAATAAATACTACTATAGATCAGATCACTATAACTTTGCGAAAAATAATATACCCGTTATATTTTATTTTAACGGTATACACGACGATTATCACAAAACAACAGATACAATAGAAAAAATTGATTTTAATAAAATAGAAACAATAACTAGGCTTGTTTTTTTAACAGCTTGGGAATTAGCAAATAGAGAAGAAAGAATAAAAGTTGATAAAAATTAAAGGTCAAACTTTATTCCTTGCGCTAAGGGAAGATCAGAGGTATAATTAATAGTGTTTGTTTGTCTTCTCATATAAATTTTCCAGGCGTCTGATCCGCTTTCTCTTCCTCCCCCGGTTTCTTTTTCTCCACCAAATGCTCCACCAATTTCTGCACCAGAAGTTCCAATATTTACATTTGCAATACCACAATCACTACCTGAAGCAGAAAGAAACATTTCTGCCTCTCTCAAATCTTTCGTCATAATTGCTGAAGAGAGCCCCTGTTTAACACCATTTTGTAATCCTATAGCTTCGTCTAAATTAGAGTACTTTATTAAATATAAAATTGGAGCAAAAGTTTCCTCTTGAACAATTTCAAAATGATTTTCGGCCTCAATAATAACAGGTTTTACATAACAACCGCTTTCATAACCAACCCCTTCTAAAACACCTCCTTCTACAACGATTTTTCCACCTTCTTTAACCGCTTTTTTAATAGCGCTTAAATACATATTTACAGCATCTTTATCAATTAGAGGGCCCATATGATTTTTTTCATTTAATGGATTACCTATTTTTATTTGTTTGTATGCTGATGCAAGCTTATTTTTAATGTCATCATAAATAGATTCATGAATAATTAATCTTCTAGTTGAAGTGCATCTTTGCCCACATGTTCCAACAGCTCCAAAAAGGGCGCCAACAATAGTTATATTCAAATCAGCATTAGGAGAAATAATTATTGCATTATTTCCACCAAGCTCTAGCAAAGATTTACCAAACCTTTTTGCAACTTCAGCGCCAACAATTCTTCCCATTCTAGTAGAGCCTGTTGCTGATACTAAAGGAATTCTTTCATCAGAAGTTATCATCTCTCCAACAACGTAATCACCGTTTACTAAGCAAGAAATACCATTAGGTAAATTATTTTCTTTTGCAACAACATTCCAAATATTCTGACAGGCTACAGCACATAATGGGGCTTTCTCAGAAGGTTTCCATATGCATACGTCACCACAAACCCAAGCTAAAGCAGTATTCCAGTTCCAGACAGCTACAGGAAAATTAAAAGCAGAAATTATACCAACAATTCCTAAAGGATGATACTGTTCATACATTCTGTGTCCAGGACGTTCTGAGTGCATGGTCAGGCCATGTAGCTGTCTTGAAAGACCAACAGCAAAATCACAAATATCAATCATTTCTTGAACTTCTCCAAGTCCTTCTTGTAAAGATTTTCCCATTTCATAAGAAACCAGCTCACCAAGAGGTTGTTTGTATTCTCTTAATTTTTCGCCATATTGACGAATAATGTCCCCTCTTTTTGGTGCAGGAATAGTTCTCCAGAATTCAAAAGCAGAAGAAGCAGACATAATAATTTTATGATATTCTTCTTTAGTTGTTGTTGTTACCGAGCCGATTAGAGTTCCATCAACAGGAGAAAAAGAGTCAATTTTTGAACCACCTCCAAAAGAAGTAGAGCCAACAGATGAACCATTATTAATTTTATCAATTTTTAATACTGAAAGAGTGTTTTTAATATTTATCATGATAGATTTTTTTCGTGTGCAAATCTACAAAAAGAAAGGTATTACCAAATACGAAAACATAAACACTTAATCCTCTATGTGTTCTTCATATGACTGATCTGGTTCGGCTTCTTGATTAATTTCATCAGCAATTTCTTCATTTTCAATAGTGGATAATTCTTTTAGAGCATCTTTGTTTTTTTGCTTTATTAAAGACCAAGACATTATAATGCATGAAAACAATATAACAAAAAGCAGTATTCCGTCTAAGTGAGGATTATCACCCTTGATATCATCCGGTATTTTATAAAAAAGAAGAATCGTTATAAGGCCTCTTGGTGCAACAAAAACTTCGGGTGTAATTTTTTCTAATGAAAAAGCCTTTCCAAAAATTAACAAAACTAAAGCCCTAAAAAAGTAAATGAGAATTATTAAAACAATTCCTATTCCGGCTACTCTAAAGCTTAACAGGTCTGAAAACACAATTGACCAACCAAATAAAATAAAGAAAAAGGTCCTAACAACAAAAGCAGACTCTATTGTAACAAGACGAAAATCTGACAAGATTCGTTCAACCCGCTCGGGAATTACTAGTCCTTCAAAAACACCAGTAAAAAATAATTTATAGTTATTTAAAATTAATCCAAAAATTAAAATAATCAACAGTACAGGGTAATGGTTTATTTTACCAATGGCATATAAAAATAAAAGAACAGAAATTAATAAAAAAAGTTTTGCATGACCTTTTAAGTGTTGAAAAATGTATACAAGAATGTATGAAATTACCACAGAGAAAACAATAGTAAGTAATAAGCCTTTAAATGTTTCGGGAAGCACGTTATCTGTATCATCAGATCCAACAAATCCTAATACGCCATAAAAAAAGATAATTCCCATTATATCAGAAAAGGTGCTTTCATAAATTAGAAATTCTTTTTTGTTTTGTTGTAAATCTTCAATAGAGGGAAGAATTATAGCGGAGCTTAAAATAGATAAAGGTATAGTAAGAAGAAGAGCGGTAACTAAAGAAAAATCAGGCATAACTAAAGAGATAAAGCCAGCTGCCGCATAAGAAGTTGCAACTAAAGCAACAATACTAACTGCCAGCGACTTTAAGATAACGCTGAACTTCTCTTTTAAGAGCTTTAAGTCTAATGCCGCCTCAAGAACAATTAAAATTAGTCCAACTGTTCCAAGTAGTTTTAACATTTCAGTAAAGCTATCGTTCCAACCGCCAGCAACTAAATTTACAATAACCCCAAGCCCAATAAGAAGTAAGACGGCTGGAATACCAGATTTTTTAGAGTAGGAATTAAAAAAATAAGAGATTATTATTGTTGATGCAAAAATTAATATATAACCATTAGTATCAAGACCCTCAAGCATATTTAGATCGTTTTATAAATTCATTAGCAAATATAAAGAAACCAAACAGCCTTTAGCAAACAAATTTCTAAAAAAGCTTTAAAATATCGTTGCCGTTCGCATAAACAACAAGGCTCATAAGCAAAATAAAACCAATCACTTGAGCATACTCCATAACCTTTTCGGGCGCGGGCTTGCCAACAACAATTTCATATAGCAAAAACACAACATGGCCCCCGTCTAAAGCTGGTATCGGTAAGAGATTTAAGAAAGCAAGCATGATAGAAAGAAAAGCTGTTAACTCCCAAAACCTCAGCCAGTTCCATTTTTCAGGAAACATGCTTCCAATTGCACCAAACCCACCAAGTTCACCCCCTAGCTCGTTTTCTGAATTAAACATGAGACCAAACTGGGCAACATAGTTTTTGAGTTCAAACATAGTTTTTTTGTAACCCGCGGGAAATGAAGTAAAAAAAGTGAATGTGTCTAGTGATGCTTTTGGAACATCTTGTTTAAACATAAAACCAATTTTACCCTCTTCGTTTACAAGAACATCTAAATAGATTATCGAGTCTGAACGCTCAACACCAAGAGATATAGTTTTGTTTTTATTTTTATTAATTTCAGCCATTAACAAATAGCCTTGATTTTCATCATCAAAATCATTAACAGAAACAATAATGTCACCATTTAAAATTCCGGCAGACTCTGCGCCTGAGTTTTTTTGAACAGATGCAACAATAAGCTGATTTTTGGGAAGAATATTAACGTCAACAAAACTCTGACCGCGACCGTTTTTTGTAAGGCCCTTAATAAAATTTTTTCCAATTTTAATCTCCGTCAAAACCCCGTTCCTTTCAACCATAACACTAAACGCTTCATCTCTGACAGCCATCATTTTTACAACCTTTCCATATTTGTCAAGCCGGTCTATTTTTTCTCCATCGACACTTAAAATCTTATCCCCATCTTTAAAACCTATTTCTTTAGCAAAGCTAGAGAACACCAAGCCGTTTTTCAAATCTTCATTTGCTATATACGGATCCCCCCACTTGTATAAAACCATAGAGTATATAAAAAACCCAAGAAGAAAATTAACAGTTACCCCGCCAAGCATAATGATGAGGCGCTGCCATGCAGGCTTAGATCTAAATTCCCACGGTTTTGGAGGTTTAGCCATCTGCTCTTTATCAAGGCTTTCATCTATCATTCCAGAGATTTTAACATAACCACCAAGAGGCAGCCAGCCGATACCGTATTCAGTATCACCAACTTTTTTCTTTATGACAGAAAACCAAGGGTCAAAAAACAAATAGAATTTTTCAACACGAGTTTTAAATAATCTTGCAGGTATAAAATGGCCAAGCTCATGTAATACAATTAGAATTGATAAGCTTAGTATCAATTGTGCTGTTTTAATTAAAATTATTTCCATTTGATAATATTCTTTTTGCAAGCGACCTTGTCTGAAGATCGGTTTCAACGTAATCTTCAATTTTAGGACTTGCAACAAAATTAATTTTTTCTAGACAACTACCAATCAAATCAGGCATTTTTAAAAAAGATATTTTTTCTTTTAAAAAGGCTTCAACCGCAACTTCATTTGCAGCATTTAAAACGCAAGGAGCATTACCACCCTTTTGCATGGCAGAATAAGCAAGGTTTAAACACTTAAATGTTTTAAGATCGGGTTTTTCAAATGTAAGCTCAGGATAATTAAAAAAAGAAAACCGCTTAAAGGTGTTCTTTAATCTCGAAGGATAGCCAAGCGCATATTGTATTGGCAACATCATGTCTGGCAAGCCGAGTTGAGCTTTTATGGACCCGTCTTCAAATTGTACTGCAGAATGTATAATAGATTGAGGGTGAACCACCACTTCAATTTGGTTGGGTTTTAAATCAAACAACCATTTTGCCTCAATTACTTCTAAACCCTTGTTCATAAGAGTTGCGCTATCAATTGTAATTTTTGCACCCATGTTCCAATTTGGATGCACTAAAGCTTCTTTTTTTGTTACATACTCGAGTTTATCCCTCCCCCATCCTCTAAAGGGCCCTCCAGATGCGGTAAGATAAATTTTTTCTATGTTATTGAAGCCCTCTCCAACTAAACATTGAAATATTGCAGAATGTTCAGAGTCAACCGGAATAATTTCTGCACCATACTCTAAAGACATTTTTGTTATTAAATCGCCTGCAACAACAAGAGTTTCTTTGTTGGCTAAAGCTATTTTTTTACCTTTTGTTATAGCGCGTATGGTTGGTTTTAGACCAGAGTAACCAACTAGGGCGGTAAGCACAATGTCAATATTTTCTGATTCAACTACATCTTCAATTGATTTTTCGCCACAAAAAACTTTAATTCCTTTTTTGTCAAGCGCAGCAAAAACCTCAGCGTATTTTTTTTCGTTTTTAATGACAACAAAGTTTGGGTTGTGTTTTTCAGCTTGCCGGATTAATAGCTCCGAATTATTGTTTGCTGTTAAAACCTCTACACTAAAAAGTTTTTTGTGTCTTGAAATTACGTCAAGAGCTTGTGTTCCTATAGAGCCTGTTGAACCCAGAACAGCTATTCTTTTTGTTTTTTTATTCACGATATATATTTAATTTTTCAGCAGTTTTTCTGTCATTGGCCAGGCGGGGGACCTTGTTTTGTCCGCCAAGCCTCCCTTCATCTTTCATAAATTTAACAAAACCATTTTTACTAATACAGGTTATTTTTAGTTCATCCAAAACACTTCCGGTAATAAGATCTCTATAATAACTATTGTGTTTTTGTAAACAAATATCAAGAGATTTTTTGAAACCGACTAAGTCTTCTGGGTGTTTTTTAAACTCTATAAACCATTCGTGATAAGGCAACCCATTAGAAGGATTAACTTGTGGGGCCACGTGAAACTCATTAATTTCTGCTGGAAAAAGCTTTAGGGTTTCTTTTAAAGAGCTCTCCACCTCTTCAGCAATGACATGCTCGCCAAAAGCAGATGTAAAGTGTTTTATTCTGCCTGTTACTACAATTTTATATGGATCTTTTGAAACAAACTTGACTGTGTCGCCAATGCAGTATCCCCACAACCCCGCATTTGTATTAAGAATTATAACATAATTAATACCAACCACAACATCGGCAAGACATATTCTATTAGGCTTTTTGTTAAAAAAACTCTGAGCCTCTACAAACTCGTAAAAAATACCGTGATTAACACAAAGCAGCATCCCTTTTTCCTTTTGAGAGTCTTGATATGCTATAAAGCCCTCAGAAGCAGGGTATAACTCAATTCCAGCTATTTTTTTTCCAATGAGTCTTTCAAAGGTGTTTTTGTATGGGGCAAAATTAACACCACCATAAATAAAGAGGCTAAAGTTTTTAAACAAATCTCCAATTAATTTTCCGCTTTTTTTATTTAGTTTTTCAAAATACATTTGAACCCAAGGGGGTATTCCAGAAATAACAGTCATGTTTTCATCTATTGTTTCCTCTACAATAGCGTCTACTTTTTTTTCCCAATCCTCAATGGAATTCGTTGTAAAAGAAGGCAACCTATTCTTCTTTAAGTAAAAAGGAATGTGATGAGCAACAATCCCCGAAAGACGACCGGTTAACACAGAGCCTGTTTTTGTTAAAACAGGGCTTCCCTGCAAAAAAATCATCTTTCCATTAACTATACTTGAGTCTCTTGTTTCCAAAATATAAGTCAGTATTGCGTCCTTAGCTGCTTTAAGATGAAAGTGCATGCTTTCTTTTGTAATTGGAATAAATTTTGAACCAGATGTGGTGCCAGATGTTTTGCAAAAGTATATTGGTTTTCTTGGCCATAAGACATCATTTTCTCCATTTACAACTCTATCCACATATGTTTTAATCTCTTCATAATCTCTAATAGGAATATTTTTTTTAAAATCATCGTAACATGTTATGTCAGAAAAACAGTGGTCTATACCAAAAGCAGTTTTTTGTGCTTTTGCAATTAATTGATGCATAATTGTTTGTTGGTGTTTTACGGCGCTGTGTTTCCACACATTGTTTTTGTTTACAACAAAGCGGGCAAAACAGACACTTAAAAATGCTTTTAAGCCCATATCAAAAAGCTATATATTTTTCTGGATCTACGGCTATTCCGTTGTGCCACAGCTCAAAATGGAGATGAGGTCCAGAAGAATACTCACCAGAGTCACCAATTATTGCAATATGCTCACCTTTTTTTACATAATCACCTGTAGAGCGCAATAATACAGAGTTGTGTTTGTAAAAAGACAAATAACCATCTTTATGTTGCACCGCTATAGTATGACCTGTGTTTGGGTTCCATTCACTTAGAATTATTGTACCCGCCAAAACAGATGCTACTCTAGTGTTTTCTTTGGCAACCAGGTCAATACCATAGTGAAGAGAGCCGGTGCTAAAACGGTCGGTTATAACACCTGAAATTGGGGGGAAAAAAAGTATTAAATTGTTTTTAACCTTGTTAAAATTTAAAGTTCCCTTTTCTTCTTCTTCTACACTTATACGAAATAGAGAGTCTTTAGCAGAAAGGCTGAAGTTGATTTTAGAGATATCTATCTGCAACTCTTCTTGTGACAACTTTTCTTCAAATGAGTTAACATTTCCGTTAATTATATTTTCGAGGTTGTTTAAATATGTCTTTTGATAGTTTAAAATAGCAATAAGTGAGTCGGTTTTTATTGACAAACGAATAACCTTTTCTTCAAGGTCTTCTTTAGATATACCCGGAACCAAATTTTTAATGGTGGTGTTAGAAATTAGCAAAAAAGAACAGATAAATACAAGGGCCAAAAAACAAATAATGAAAGAAAACAACTTCAAACGATTAAACTTTAAAGAAATTTTTTCCTCAAAAGAATCGTCTGTCATAACAACAAAGCGATACTTTATTAAAGCTCTTTTTAGCAGACGAGTTATTTTGTTTTTATCGGACATAATTTTGCAAATATCATAAAATTATAAGCATATTTGCTATATTTTTTGAACAGAACAATAATAAAACGACTAAATCACAGTTTATTAATTTTATGAAAGGGAAAATAAAACACAAAAGAACAATAGTAGTATTGTTTTTGTTATTGATTTTTTCATCCTGCTCAACAAAAAAGAAATCATGGGTAAACAGACAGTATCACAACACTTCAGCAAAATATAACGGCTATTTTAATGGAAATGAAAGTTTAAAGTCAGGGGTTTTGAAAATTCACAAAAATCACAAAGACGACTATACAACAATATTAAACATATTTCCTGAAACAAGGTTAGAGGAATCAAAGAAAACTCACAACTATATGGACAAAGCCATACAAAAGGGCTCAATAGTAATTCAAAGACACTCAATGAAAATAGGCGGCAAAGAATACTGTAAATGGATAGATGATAATTACTTAATGATTGGAAAAGCTTATTTTTACAAAGGAAATTTCGACGAGTCAAGTAAGACTTTCGCGTTTATAAAAAGCGAATACGAAAACAAGGAAACAAAATTGTTAGCATCACTTTGGTTGCTAAGGAGCTATATTGAAAAAGGTGATTTTTCTTCGGCAAAAAAAGAAATGGAGGACCTTAACTCATATAAAGAAATTTCAAAAAAAACAAAAGCATTGTTGGCTAGCATATATGCGGACTACTATATTAGAGTTAATGACCTTTCTTCAGCAAAAAAGGAATTAATTAATTCGCTTCAACTAACTAAAGGCAAAAGAAATAAAGTTAGACTTCATTATGTCTTGGCGCAAATTTATCAACAAAACAATCAATATACAGAAGCGCACAAACATTTTCAGCAAGTTTTGAAGTCTAGTCCAGAGTATGAAATGGCGTTTAATGCGAAAATGAATATTGCTAGAACTTTTTCAAAAGAAAATAAGGGTGCTGATAAAATGCAGCAAGAGCTTTTAAAAATGACAAAAGACGACAAAAACAAAGAATATTTAGACCAAATATATTACACTATAGCGGAGTTAAACATAAATACAGAAGACACGTTGTCCGCATTAAACAACTATAGTCTTTCATCTCTCTATAGTATAGAAAACAACACCCAAAAAGCTATTTCATTTCTAGCCGCAGCGAAATTAAATTTTTATCAAAAGAAATATTTCTCTTCAAAATCACTGTATGACAGCACTGTCAAATATATGGATAAAAATTATAGATTGTTTTTAGAAACAAAAGAAGATCAAAAGATTGTTTCTGAGCTAGTTTTAAACTTAAAAACAGTAGTTCTTCAGGATAGCTTGCAAGAACTTTCTAAACTAAGCCCTGCGGAACAAAAAAGAATAGTTCAACAAATTATACAAAAAGAAATAGCTGAAGAAAAAAGATTAGCTGAAGAAAAAAGACTACAAAAACAGGCCGCTTATCAAAGCGATCTGGACAACAGAAGGGGTAATCAATTTGGAAAAAATACAAGTGGTGGAAAATGGTATTTTTATAATCCAGCAACACTAAGTTTTGGGCTTTCAGAATTTAGAAAAAAGTGGGGCTCCAGGAAGTTAGAAGACGATTGGAGAAGAAAGGATAAAAAAAGTTTAAACTTAGGACAGGATACGCTATTTAATGACACCACAAAAGCCACAACACAAAATACCAAAGATCCACAGTATTATTTAAATCAAATTCCTTCAGACGATCAGGACTTGTACTCATCAGATCAAAAAATAAAAGAAGCTCTTTATAATTTAGGGCTGCTGTATAAACAAAGCTTAAATAAAACAGAATTAAGCAGCCAAAGTTTTTTAGAAATTTTCAAAAGGTACCCCAAAGACCGCGAATACTCCTCCTTAGCGCTTTATAGCGCCTACAACAACTATAAAGGAGTAAATGAAAAGAAAAAGAACAACATAAAAGAGTTATTAATAAAGACTTTTCCAAAAAGTATTTATACAAAAATGATTTTAGATTCTAATTATCAACACATCCAACAGAACGAAGAAAATAAAGAGTTATTAAAATATAAAGAAGCGTTAACGCTATATAACAATGAGAAATATGATAAGGTTTTGTTATTAACAAAAAGTTTAAATGAAGGCACACACATATCAAAATTATTACTTTTAAGAGCGCTTTCTCAAATTTCATCAGGCTTTACAGAAGAAGCTTTGGCAACATTAAAAACAATCGACAACAAAGATGATCTTGTGTTCGCTCAGGCAGCACACCTGATAGAGTCAATAAATGATCCAACAAGAATAAAAGAGGCTAATGAAATAGCAAAAACAGGATCATCGTATTTGTATAGGAAAAACACTCCTCATATGATTGTTTTAACGCTAATAAATAAAGAGGTTGACATGACTTATTTAAAAACATTAATTTCAGACTTTCACATAAAAAACATTGGCAATGAGGTGTTTGAAGTTAGCTCTCTGCTTCTGGGAACAGATCACCATTTGGTAATAATCAAGCCTTTTGAAAACGCAAATGAATCAATGGAGTACTTAATGTTGTTTGCATCAGAACAAAAAATTACAAGAGAGCTTAACAAGACTGAACACAACATGTTTTCAATGTCTTTAGAGAATTTTAGACAATTTTATGAGAAGAAAGATATTGATGGATACAAAAGGTTTTTCTCAACAAATTATAACTAAATAAAAACAATATAATCACAATAATTTTATAAGTTTGCTAAAAAACATAATAATGTTCTCTAATCTAGAAAAAAAAAAAGACATGAAGGAAACAATTAATACTATTGGTGTTGGAACGATAGTTTCGGGAGACATCGATTCAAAAGGAGATATTAGAGTAGACGGAACACTGAAAGGTACTGTTAATACGTCGGGAAAAGTCGTTCTCGGAAAAGAAGGGGTAATTGAGGGTGATGTTTCTTGCAATAGTGCTGATATTGCGGGAGTTGTAAATGCTAAAATAACAGTTTCACAATTACTGCTACTTAAATCCACGGCAAAACTAAATGGAGATATTGTAACGAATAAACTTTCAATAGAACCAGGCGCTGCGTTTACGGGGTCTTGCAGTATGGGTGCGGTTATTAAAGACATTAAAGATGCGGGAACACAAGAACAAAAAGAAAAAACCGCTTAATAAATACCTGCTTTTAACCTCTCTGTCATTTCAAATGGGCATAACTATTTATTTAGGCGCCTATCTAGGTGAATATTTTGACAAAAAAAACGAAATAAATAATAATTTATATACTAACATTTGTGTTTTGTTTTCGGTTGCAATATCATTATACATGTTTATAAAACAAGCTAACAAACTCAACAATGAAAAATGAACTAGTTATTTTTCATTTTGTGTTGGCAGCGACACTCACTTCGGCATTTTTTTTACAAAAAAGCATTACTCAAACAGACCACTTACTAGACTTATATTTAATTAATGCTTTTGCTGCCATTTTAGTTTATAATCTTGCTGTGTTTTTTAGAAAAACACAAAAAGATCATTTAGGTTATTTTTTTTTATCAGGAACAGCGCTTAAATTTTTAATTTTTTTTGTTTACGTTTTACCTATTTTTAAAGAAGACGGAAACCAAACTAAAGAAGAGTTTTTTTCTTTCTTTGTTCCATATGCTGTTGCTTTAATAGTCGAAACAACATCATTAGTTTTACTATTAAAGCATGGTGATGCAAACAACGTTAAAAATTAATTAAAAATATTCTTAAAATACACCCTAAAATTACTATAATTATCTAATTTTGTAATCATTTTAGTTTTAATGAAAACAAAAATAAAAATTACATCTTTATTTTTTCTGTTAGCGTTATTTACGCACACTGTTTTTGCTGTTAACGATGTTGGATATACTAAAGAAAGAGATGTGCGTTCAGAGTATAAAGAGTTTAAAGACCATCACCTAAAAGACAATCATTCGTTTAAAATTTTTTACTACAAAACTGGAAACAAAAAGAAATACATTTCTTTTCCATTGCCCGTAATAATATATAGTGAACACGGTTTAGACGTTTTTATGTCTTCAAAATTTTATGACGAGAAAAACAAGCGCGTCTCACACGTTATTGATGGTCGAGTTTATAAAATAGATAAAAAAAGTGAAAAAATAAAAGCAACACTTACATCTGGCGAAGAGTTGAAGGTTATTGATTTTTCAATAACTAAAAACGTTGTTCTGATTTTGCTCTGTATCTTTCTAATGCTACTCGTTTTTATAAAAATGGCACGTTCTTACTCAAAAAATCCTATTCCTTCAGGAGCGGGAAGGTTTTTAGAACCAATAGTTTTGTATATAAGAGATGATATTGCCAGACCAAATATTGGTGAAAAATATTACAGAAGATATATGGGGTTTTTGCTAACAGTGTTTTTTTTCATTTGGTTTGTTAATCTATTTGGATTAACGCCAGTTGGTTCTAATGTTACCAACAACATTGCGGTTACCGCCTCCCTTGCCTTATTAACATATATAATTACGACATTTACCGCAAACAAAAACTATTGGGGTCATATTTTTTGGATGCCAGGTGTGCCTACCCCAATGAAATTGATTTTAGCGCCAATAGAACTTTTAGGAACAATTATAAAGCCCTTTTCTTTAATGATAAGGCTTTATGCAAATATGACCGCAGGGCACGTTGTGTTGATGAGTATCTTAGGCCTGATATTTATTTTTCAAAACTGGCTTGGGGGAACCTTGTCTTTTGGTCTTGCTTTTGCCCTTTGTCTTTTAGAATTACTAGTGTGTGCTCTACAAGCATATATATTTACAATGTTGTCTGCCCTTTATTTTGGAGCCGCCGTAGAAGAGCATCATCATGACTAAAATAACTAAAATATTAACTAGAGTGTTTAATTTAAATTAATTAATTATGGAAATTCCAGCAATTGTAGGTGGTGGTTTAGTGGTAATCGGAGCAGGTATTGGTATTGGTAGAATTGGGGGTTCGGCATTGGAAGCAATGGCGAGACAACCAGAACTAACTGGTAAAATACAAACTGTGATGCTTATTGCGGCTGCACTTATTGAAGGTATTGGTTTTGCAGCATTGTTTGCGCTGTAACCAAAACCACAAATCAAAACCACAAGGGTAGCTTGTGGTTTTGATTAATTTTAGTTTAAATAAAAAAAAATAAAATGGAAAAACTAATTACAGACTTTTCTTTGGGTCTTTTCTTTTGGCAGACATTATTATTTGTAGTGCTTGTTGTTTTTTTAAAAAAATATGCGTGGAAACCAATTCTTTCCGCAGTTGAGGATCGAGAGGAAGGAATCAAAGATGCACTAGCCTCGGCTGAAAAAGCTAAGGCTGAAATGGAGAACTTAAACGCTGACAACGAAAGAGTTCTATTAGAAGCGAAGCAAGAAAGAGATAAGCTTTTAAAAGAAGCTAGGGAAACAAAAGATTATATTATAAAAGAAGCAAAAGAAAAAGCAAATGTAGAGGCGGATAGGCTAATGTCCTCCGCAAAAGAACAAATTGCAAATGAAAAAATAAAAGCAATAACAGAGCTTAAAAAAACTGTTGCTTCTCTATCGATAGATATTGCTGAAAAAGTTTTAAAAAGTGAACTTAAAGATAAAAGTATGCAAGAAAAATTTATAGAGACAACACTAAAAGAAACAGAATTAAACTAGATGAGTTACAAAAGAGCAGCTATAAGATATGCAAAAGCACTAATGCAGCTTTCAATAGAAAAAAATTGTTTACAAGCAACATATCAGGACATGTTGCTGTTAGACTCTGTATGTAAAGAAAATAAAGAGTTTAGGCTATTATTAAGTAGCCCAATAATTAACTCCAAAAAGAAGTTAGAAATTTTAACTCAAATATTTGATTCCGAGATTAGCGATTTAACTAAATCTTATATCTCTATAATTACAAATAAAAAAAGAGAGTCGCTAATACCAGAGATTTCCGTAAGCTTTTTAAAACAGTACAAGACGCACTCCAATATACAAGAGGCCACTATTATTACGTCAACTAAAATATCTCAAAAAACAAGAGAAAAAGCCGTGAGATTTATAGAGGGTCAGGGGGCGAAAAAAGTAGAGCTTATTGAGGTTGTTAATGAAAGTATTATTGGAGGAGCAATTATACGTATTGACGATAAACAGCTCGACCTTAGTATTGCTAATGAAATTTCTGAACTAAGAAAAAATTTTAATAAAAACACATATTCACAAAACTAAAAAAAATGGCAGAAGTTAAACCGGCTGAGGTATCAGCAATCTTAAGACAACAATTATCAGGACATAAATCAAATGCAGAACTTCAAGAAGTAGGAACGGTTCTTCAAGTTGGTGATGGTATAGCTAGAATTTACGGCTTATCTAACGTGCAGTCAGGTGAGTTAGTTGAATTTGATAATGGCATCCAGGCAATAGTTCTAAATCTTGAAGAGGATAATGTGGGTGTTGTATTGCTTGGACCTTCAAAAGGAATTAAAGAGGGGGATACAGTAAAAAGAACAAATAAAATTGCTTCAATTGATGTGGGAGAAGGAATGCTTGGCCGGGTTCTTGATGGTATGGGTAATCCTATAGATGGAAAAGGACCGGTGTCGGGCAAGACATATGAAATGCCAATTGAACGAAAGGCTCCAGGAGTTATTTATAGACAACCTGTTGATGAGCCTTTACAGACAGGCCTAAAAGCCGTTGATGCTATGATTCCGGTAGGCAGGGGACAACGAGAGCTCATAATAGGAGATCGACAAACAGGAAAGACCGCTGTTGCAATTGACACAATTATCAATCAAAAAGAATTTTATGACAAAGGTGAGCCGGTATACTGTATATATGTTGCGATAGGACAAAAGGCATCTACAGTGGCTGCTTTAGCCGATTCACTTGAAAAGGCAGGAGCTCTTGATTACACCGTAATCGTTGCTGCAAATGCTTCTGATCCTGCACCAATGCAATGTTATGCGCCATTAGTGGGAGCAGCTATAGGTGAGTTTTTCAGAGATACCGGAAAAGCAGCATTAATTGTGTATGATGATCTCTCAAAGCAAGCCGTTGCATACAGGGAGGTTTCTTTATTACTAAGAAGGCCCCCAGGAAGAGAGGCTTATCCCGGAGATGTTTTTTATTTACACTCTAGACTTCTAGAGCGTTCTGCAAAGGTTATTAATGATGATAAAATTGCAGCTCAAATGAATGACTTACCAGATTCTCTTAAAGATGTTGTTAAAGGTGGAGGCTCTTTGACAGCCCTTCCTGTAATAGAGACACAAGCTGGAGATGTTTCGGCGTATATTCCTACTAATGTTATTTCAATTACAGATGGACAGATATTTTTAGAGAACAACCTTTTTTTATCAGGAGTTAGGCCGGCAATTAATGTTGGGATATCAGTTTCAAGAGTTGGTGGTTCTGCGCAAATAAAATCTATGAAAAAGATTTCGGGAACGTTAAAGCTAGACCAGGCTCAGTATAGAGAACTTGAGGCTTTTGCAAAATTTGGCTCGGACCTTGATGCTGCCACTACAGCTGTGATAGAGAAAGGCAAAAGAAATGTAGAAATATTAAAACAAGGACAGTATTCTCCTTTAAGGGTAGAGGAACAGGCGGCAATTATTTATTGCGGAACAAATGGTTTGTTAATGGATGTTCCAGTGGAAAGAATTAAAGATTTTGAAGCAGAATACATTGATTTCTTACATTCAAAACACCAAAAAATACTAGATCAATTAGCCTCTGGAAAACTAACAGATGATATTACCAATACTTTAGAAAATGTAGCAGCTGATTTATCATCAAAATATGCAAAATAATAATGGCTAATTTAAAAGAAATAAGATCAAGAATAACGTCTGTCGGTTCTACTATGCAAATAACATCTGCAATGAAGATGGTTTCGGCGGCTAAGTTAAAAAGAGCACAAGATGCAATAACACAGATGAGGCCTTATTCAAATAAGCTAACAGAGTTATTAGAAAACCTTAGCGCTAATTTAGATGGTTCAAGTACAGGAAAATACACAGAAAAAAGAGATTTAAAAAAAATACTTTTTGTAACTATTAGTTCAAACAGGGGTTTGTGTGGCGGTTTTAATGCTAATATTATCAAAAAAACAAAAGATTTAATCAAAAACGAATACTCTAAATGCTCGCCTTATATATTATCAATAGGCAAAAAAACATCTGAACACTTTGCTAAAAATAATTTTGATATCATCAAAAAATCAGACGAGTTATTTTCTGACTTAACATATAATAATGTTAAAGAAATAGCTGAGTTTATAATGAGTGCATTTATTGATAAAAAATTTGATAAGGTTGTTTTGATTTATAATAGGTTTAAAAACGCGGCAACACAAGTTGTCATGTCAGAAAACTTTTTACCACTAGAACAAAAAACATCTAATACTAATCTGAGTTTGGATTACTTATATGAGCCTTCACAAAATGAGGTTGTTCGAGAGCTGATTCCTAAATCACTAAAAACACAGTTGTTCAAAGCAGTATTAGATTCACATGCGTCTGAACACGGGGCAAGAATGACAGCTATGCATAAAGCAACAGATAATGCTGCAGAGCTTAAAAAGGAGCTAACACTCACATACAACAAAGCAAGGCAAGCGGCCATTACTGGAGAGATTCTTGAAATAGTAGGTGGTGCAGAAGCATTAGAAAGTTGATATAAAACAGATCAATTTTAATAATACCTATTCTTATTAAAAAGTTTTTTTGATTAAAATTCAAATAAATATATTTGTAAAAAAACTTAAAAATGAATCAAAAAAGCATAATAAAAGAAATTAAAGAAAGCGTTTGTTACCTTACAATCAATCGGCCTAAGAATTTAAATGCACTAAATAAGAATACTATTACAGAACTAAGTAGTGAGATTATTGTCGCTAATCAAGATATTTCTATCAGATGTATAGTCTTAACGGGTTCTGAAAATAAAGCTTTTGTCGCTGGGGCAGATATTAAAGAGTTTATTTCATTTAGTAAAAGTGAGGGAGAAAAACTCGCGAGAAAAGGGCAGAATGAATTATTTGATATTGTTGAAAATTCCAGTAAACCAATAATTGCGGCCATTAATGGGTTTGCTTTGGGGGGTGGTTTAGAGTTGGCAATGGCATGTCATATAAGAATAGCTTCTGAAAACGCAAAAATGGGACTTCCAGAAGTTTCTTTGGGCGTGATTCCGGGTTATGGAGGCACGCAGCGTTTAGCACAGCTTGTTGGTAAAGGTAAAGCAATGGAAATGATAACAACCGCAATTATGATATCTGCTAACGAAGCAAAGAATTGGGGGTTAGTTAATCACGTGTGTTCACAAGAGGAGCTTATAGAAATATCAACAAAAATGGCTAAATCAATTTCTAAAAATTCTCCAATGGCAGTTTCTAAAGCAATAAAGTGTATAAATTCTGGATATACTTTCGGTGCTGAAGGTTATGAAGTTGAAAAAAAAGAATTCGGAAACTGTTTTGGGACGCCAGATTTCATTGAAGGTACAACAGCGTTTATAGAAAAAAGAAAACCTAACTTTTCAAATATTGAATAATATTAAAAAACTTGCGAGCCAAACAGCTGTTTATGGTATAAGTAGCGTTGTTGGTAGGATACTTAATTATTTATTAGTTCCACTTTATACACGTTTGTTTACAACATCTGAATATGGTGTAGTAACCGAGCTTTATGCATACGTAGCATTTTTAGTAGTGCTCTTAACTTATGGCATGGAGACGGCTTTTTTTAGATTTTCAAAACAAGAAAATGAAAGCAAGGTTTTTAGCACAGCACTAATATCACTTTTTGTCTCCTCTTCTATTTTTGTTTTATTAATAACAATGAACTCTTCTTTAATAGCAGAAAAAATTGGCTTCGGCATACTTAAAGTATACATAAATTATTTTGCAGTTATTGTAGGTATTGATGCTGTTTCTGCAATTGTATTTGCAAAGTTAAGAAAACAAGAGCGCGCCACTCGATTTGTACTTTTTAAGCTGATAGGTATATTAACAAATATAATATTAAATTTATATTTTGTTTGGTTTAAGGGAATGGGAATAGAGTATATATTTATTTCTAATTTAATATCTTCTGCATTGGTCGCTATTTGTTTAATCCCTGAAATTATTAGTGCTAAAATTGAGTTTAGGTTTTATGTCTGGAAAAAAATGTTTTATTACGGTTTTCCTCTTTTAATTGCTGGTTTAGCAGGGGTTGCAAATGAAACGCTGGATAGAGTTATGATTAAGCAAACAAGCCATCCAAAGCAGATTTATGAAAAATATCTAAACCAACAAAACACAAATGATATTAAAATCAAAAGTGAAGAAACACAAAGTTATATTATAGAAGAGATTAATTCTTTCGGAGACGATCATACAAAATTGTCTAAAAGAACCAGGCTTTTTATAAACAAAGTACGAGCTTCTGAGCTGGGTTTATATGGCGCATTTTACAAGCTTTCTATTTTAATGATATTATTTATACAGGGGTTTAGATTTGCCGCCGAACCTTTCTTTTTTTCACACAGCAGAAAAAATGGAAACAAAAAAGTTTATGCTGATATTATGAAATATTTTATTATTTGCATGGCTTTTATATTTTTATTTATAATAATTTTTTATGATTTTTTTGTAAGTTTCTTAGGTGAGGACTTTAGACACGATGATCGCGGTTTTACAGTTTTGTCTATTCTTTTACTAGCAAATTTTCTGCTTGGGGTGTTTTTTAATTTGTCAGTTTGGTATAAACTTACAGACAAAACTAAGTTTGGAGCATATCTGTCAATAGGAGGTGCGATAGTTACAATCCTTTTTAACTTATTGTTAATACCTAAATTAGGTTTTATAGGTTCAGCATGGACAACACTTTTATGTTATTTTTGTATGGTTTTATCCAGTTATTTTTTAAGTAAAAAATATTTTTATATACCTTATAACATAAAAAGAATCCTAATTTATGTAGCTGTCATGCTTATTATTTATGTTTTAATTTTAACATTAAAGTTAAATTTATTCATTAATACGTTGTTCTTAATAGTATTTATGATATTTGTATACATAATAGAAAAACCCAAAAAGGTTCATCATGAAAATTAAAATAATTAACAAATCTAACAATAAAACTCCCTGTTATTCTACAAAAAAATCCGCAGGGCTTGATTTAAGAGCGCATATTCAAGAACAAATTAATTTAAAACCAATGTCAAGAGTTTTAATAAAGACAGGTCTTTTTATTCAGCTTCCTGAAGGCTATGAAGCGCAGATTCGACCAAGAAGTGGTTTAGCATATAAAAATGGAATCACGGTATTAAATACCCCGGGTACGATAGACGCTGATTACCGTGGTGAAGTAGGTGTATTACTAATAAACCTATCCAATGATATTTTTAAAATAAAAAACGGGGACAGAATAGCACAAATGGTAATAGCAAAATATGAGCAAGTAGCCTTGGTAGATGTAGAACAACTAGACAATTCTCAACGAGGAGGTGGGGGATTTGGAAGCACGGGTATAATTTAATGAAACATATTGCACACATACTTGTTTTATGTTTTAGTGTTCAGCTAAACGCTCAAACTTTTTTAAAGCCAAAAAAAGACGACTCAGAACAAAGTCTTCAAAAGGAGATAAAAAAGAAGTTGTTCGATGACTATTTTTTCTCTGCTATTAAATCCAAGTCTCTAGAAAACTATGAAGAAGCTGTAAATGCATTTCAAAGATGTATAGAAATAGATAATAAACAGCCAGTCGTGTTTTATGAGTTAGCAAAAATATATCAGCGACAAGAGCAAATTTTTATGTCTATCAACAGCATTGAGAAAGCTATATCAATAGAGCCAGAAAATTATTGGTTTAGAATACTTTATGCAGAGCTCTTATATATGCAAAATGATTATTTAAAGTCTGCAGAACAATATAAGCTTCTTATTGAAATTGAGCCTAAAGAGCAGCAACTATATTTTATGTTAGCCGAAATATATGTGTATGCTAATAAAATCAAAAAAGCTATCGAGGTTTATGATCAACTACAACTTAAAATAGGCGTCGACAAGTTACTTTCAATGCAAAAACACAGTCTTTACAGACAGTTAAAAGATATTGGTTCGGCAATCAATGAATTAGAATTATTAATAAAAGAGTTTCCAGAAGATATTGAGGCTATGGAAATTTTATCTGAGTTGTACCTTTTAAATAACGAACAAGAAAAAGCATTTGAACTTTTTAAAAGAATATCAATTCTTAATCCCAACAATGGAAGAATTCATTTGACACTAGCAGATTACTATAGGCAAATAGGAGACAATGAAACGTCTTATACGCATTTAAAGTTAGCTTTCGAATCCTTAGGGTTAGACATAGATACTAAAATAAGTGTTCTGATATCCTATTATCGACTTGTTGGCATAAATAATGATATAACAACTCAGGCATATGAGCTCGCCAATATTTTACTTAAACTTTACCCTGAAGAAATTAAAGTTCGCGCCGTTTATGCTGATATATTATACACAAACAATGATATTGATGAAGCAAAAAAACAATACCTAAAAATTTTAGAAAATGATAAGTCTAAAAGTGAAGTTTGGAGTCAGATTATGCTTATTCAAGCTAAAAGAGGAGAGTTTAAAGACTTGTTAGAGATAAGTGACCAGGCGATTGAATATTTTCCGCTAAATCCATTGTTTTATTATTTTAATGGTATTGCGAATATTAGGCTGGAAAATTATGATAAAGCTATTTTGTCTTTAAAAAACGGCTTAGACTTTACGATTAATAATGATGAGCTCATAATAGAAATTAATTTGTCTCTTGCAGATTTATATCATAAAAAAGATCAACATGAATTGTCTGATGAGCATTTTGAAAAAGTTTTGTTTTTGGACCCTGAAAATACGATTGTTTTAAATAACTATGCATATTATTTGTCATTGAGAAAGAATAATCTCGAGAAAGCAAAATCCATGTCTTATAAGTGTAACCAGCTAGAGCCAGAAAACAGCACATATCAAGACACATATGCTTGGGTGCTTTATCAACAAGAGGATTATAAAAACGCGAAGATTTGGCTTGAAAAAGCTCTTTCGAATGGAGGCGATTCAAGTGCTGTTATTATTGAACATTATGGTGATGTTTTATATAAACTTGGAAACGCACAGGAAGCAAAAGCACAGTGGATTAAAGCTTTAGATGTTGGTTCAGGAGGCAATTTTTTATATAAAAAAGCAACACAAGGGATCCTCTATGAATAAATTTATAATAATAGTTTCTATAATATTTTATTCTTGCGGCATTAAACATGTCACAAAAAGTTTAAGTGATAAAAATCAATATAACACATCCCAACTAAAACAAAAAGTAATTGAAAAAAACAATTATTTAAATTATAATTGGCTAAACTTAACTGGAAATGTTAACATTAACACACAACAGACCTCTCAAAAAGTCAAGATTAATATTAAATCAAAAAAAGACAGTTTAATCTGGGCCTCTTTAAGATCATCTCTTGGAATAGAGGTTGCAAGGATAAAACTCACAACAGATAGTTTATATGTTATAAACAGGCTGGCAAAAACATATTTTAAAAAACATATATCTATTTTAAAAAGAATACCAGCGCTTGAAAACCTTGATTTAACTTTTCAACAAATACAAGACTTCATTTTAACAGATTTTAACCTCGCTCCAAAACATAAAGTTATTAGCGGTAAATACGCGGGAAATTATCCGTTTTTAAATGATTTAA
>TARA_B100000963_G_scaffold213547_1_pt1 | contig 59943 bp, 51 predicted proteins | sample TARA_B100000963 | Tara Oceans TARA_B100000963 (sample SAMEA2622097) | marine metagenome | biome: marine biome (ENVO:00000447); feature: surface water layer (ENVO:00002042); material: "saline water (ENVO:00002010), including plankton (ENVO:xxxxxxxx)" | depth 5 m | reverse complement strand
TCTTTGATTTGGCATCGATTAAGCTCCAATCGAAAGAACAAAAAAATCATCTTCTCACTCCCTTTTATTCTTGGGACGAAAAGATGTGCGTATAAACCAGTGATTCCCAATTGGAATCTTGTTCTTTGTTTCTAACACTCCCGCCGCGTCTTTAGACGTTGCTTTGGCGACCACCCTAAAAGCAGTGTGGCTGCGGCCGAAACCATGCCCTGGGTACATATGTACGGGGCAAGTGGGCGCGAATTATACAGAGTTACCGTGCTAATGCAACTGGTGATTGCATTTTTTGTACATAATTCGATCATCGCTGTGATAAAGCTTATTGGCTACGTTTAGTCTGAGCAAATCCTGGTGTTCACAGTCACATCTTCACCTTTTCCATGAAGCCAGGAAAAACCGCCTCAGGTTCAGTAGAGATAGCGCTTTATGAATCGTACGATTTATTTGTATTGATTAACGCAACTGTTAAATTTTACGAGGATGAACATATGAAAGAATTAAGTATTCAAGAACTGGATGCAGTCTCAGGCGGAGTTTCAGATGATACTATCTATGCGGGCTAATTAGCCAGTGCCGGTGGTTTCCTATTTACGGCCATTACATCAGCGGCCGCATTAGCCCCTGTGGGGATGGGTATACTCTTAACCGCATCAATTATCAGCTCAGGTATCGCGATCGCCACTGCATACGAGCCTGAGTAAAACTAGAGGTTGCGTATGGATAATGTCAAAGAAATACTGATATCGACTCAGCTGAGTACTTTAGCAGTTAGCGTTGCGTTTTCCGCTTTCGTGAGTGCGGTTCTGTTTTGCTTATCGTTTGTCGAGAAGCATCAACTGCTTCCTGTGTTTAACATTATTACTGTTTTTTACTTACTAAGTCATTTAGTAGTAAAGAACAACAAGTAGCCGTCATTTAAACAGGGTGCGTAGTATCGTCCTGCTAGTTACTTGAATATATGTATAGAGGTTTCTCACCTTAATGGACCACCTGGTCTTTACCACTGGCCTTCGCCTGGTACATTAAGTTATCCGCCCGTGCCAGTGTATGGGTAACAGACTCCTGGTCTTTGGCATTCACCAGCCCCATGGAAAAGGCCACTCTGATATCAGGATAAGCAGCGAGCGTTGCAGGTAATGCCTTACATTCATCCATAAATTGCCTCAGAGCAACTGCAACTTCCTCGCACGCGGCCGCCGGAAACACAAATAAGAACTCTTCTCCGCCTATCCGGCCAATAATGTCGGTATTGCGGAAATCGCGTTTTATGCGCTCGCCTACATGCCTGAGCACCTCATCCCCTACCTGATGGCCATAGGTATCATTGATATATTTAAAATCGTCCAGATCGGCAATGGCGACACTCAGCGGTTGATTCTGCCGGACGGCCAGCTTTTTCTCACGCTCGAGTAACAAAAATGTCTGACGGCGGTTATACAGCCCAGTGAGTTCATCAGTTTGAGCCAGCTTTTCCAACTGTTGATGCTGACGTTTTATACTGAAATACATAAACACTATGGCAAAAAACAGTACTACTAATACGGCAATTACTAACGCGACAATGGTTTGGTCACGTTTATTAATGGCCAGTTCGGCAGTTTGCCGGGCATTGGTTTCTGCCAGCAAGCGGTTTTCATACTCTTTCTGGTCCAGCTCGAAGCCGGCGCGTAACTGTTGAAACCGCTCTTCATCGGTTTCTTGCCGGCGCTTTATTTCCTCTTGCCTGGCAGACTGTAGAGTTTGGTAAGCAGTTGCATAATCACCCGAGTCGGCAAGTAATTTTGCTTTTAATGACAGAATAGTCGCCTTTTGCAGTGTAATATCGTGCTCTGCCATCAGTGTTTCCAGCTGTTCAATTACCTCAAAGGCTTGCTCAAGCAACGCATTTCGCTCAAGCCATTTGGCTTTGATTAGCAGTGTACCCACCTGTAAATGGACATTATTACTTTGCCGGAAAGTGTCTATGGCCTCATCCAGCATAGGCATTAGCTGTGCAAGCTGTTCACTGCTGTGCTCATCGTTGCTCGACAACAGCACATCAAACAGTGCCTGAGTTGTATATGCCTCCCCTTGTTTATCACCAATTTCTACAGATATGGCCATGCTTTCGTTGAAGTAATCAACCGCTTTATCAAGCTGATGAATTTTGCCGTAAGCGAGGCCCAGGCCATACAGTGAGTTAGACAGCTCAACCTGATTATCGGTCTGCCGATAATAACGGGCCGATTCTTCAAAGTAGGGGATCGCCGAGCGCGATTTTTCCTGCGCTTCGTATACCAACGCTATAAAGGAAGCAATATGCGGAGCAACCGCATCCATTCCACTTTCCTGCTGTTGCTGAGCGAGTCGATACGCCTGGGTAAAATAGTCGAGCGCCTCTACCAGGTTTACGGTGGTCAGATTAATCGAGCCTATTGCGATCAGTGCGTCTATCTGTACAGAAGGATACTGGTTTTCTATCGCCCAGGCTAAGGCTTGTTGTGCATAATCAATGCCCGGAGTGGGGTCGGCCATGGTGTCATAAGCCCTGGCAACCTTTATGTTGCAAACCTGTACCAGCTCTGAATCTTCGGTTTTACGCGCCAGTAACAAGGCTTTCTTTGCAGCCGCCAGCGCCTCATCACCCAGAAATAAGGCGTAATACGCATCACTAAGAATATAATGGAACTGGGCTTGTTCATGCACCGAAAGAGACGCAATCTTCAGCCTGCTCTCAATGGTACTGATGACGTCAGTGGGATGGTGATTGATTTCATCAAGCAGTGTCGCTTTGTCTTCAGGCCAGTCGATACCGCTGGCATTGGTGCTGACTATGAAAAACGTCAGCGCAGCCAATACACTCAGCAGTAACTTGCTCGAAAAAACGAAACACTCAAACTTCAAACTGTCTCAACCTTGCTGGCCGGCTATTTCGCCAGCATAAATAGTTTACGTATTGAGCATGGCACAATGCCCGGTTGCGTCAACTGGTTCCTGATGAATAAGTTAACAATGTTAGTTATCCACATAGGTCGTCATCTCTTCGCGGATCTGATCGCGCATTGCCATTAGTTTTAATGCCGAGTCACGCTGGCGCTTGTCCTGCTCGGTTTGTGGTACCCAGTCGGGTACAGATGAAGGCTTCCCGTTCTCATCCATGGCTACCATCACAGCGATACAATGTGTACAGAGTTCCCGTTCGCTGCTTTTCGGATCGCCGGCACGCACCAGAATACGAATATGCATTGAGCTTTTGCCGGTATAAATCACCTTGGCTTCCACTTCCACGATATTGCCTACCAGAATTGGCTTAACAAAATGCATACCGCCCACATAAGCCGTAATACAGTATTTTCCGCTCCAGCCGGCGGCACACCCGTAAGCACTTAAGTCGATCCACTTCATTACCGCACCGCCGTGCACTTTACCACCGAAGTTGACATCCGCAGGCTCTGCCAGAAAGCGCAACGTTAATGAACGCTCAGTACCGGGCATAAGTTCTTCTCTTTATTTAATTTTCACCAATTCATAAAACTACTGTAGTTTAGTACGTAAAACAATCAGGCGACGATATTTATGGAAGAACTGCGTTATCCTACCCGGCTGATGCTACTTATTGCCCTGCTACAGGGGCTCGCTCTATTACTATTACATCAGTCCATCGACTTTGAGTTCTGGCCGGCCACGGCGCCGCAGTGGCTGTTTGCCGCTTATGCTCTGGTTATTATCGGGCCGGGCATGTATCTGTTGGGCGTTAACGACCGCAATAAGGTCAGGCTGGTTACCTACATCGCCCCCTTTGCCGCGCTTTGTGCGCTGCTTGCCTTTTACACCGGAGGCCAGGCAATCCCTTCTTCGCCTTCACGCCTCGACACCCTGCTCGCCCCCATGACATTTACTCTGGCTTTGCTGACCTTTAAAGCGCTGATGTATGTGCAAGTGAAAACAGCTGATGAGCCCTTCGTTTATCCTCAGTTGTTTCACTATTCGTGGCGCAACCTGCTCACTCTGGGACTGGCACTGGCGTTTACGCTGGTCACCTGGGGGGTGCTGATGCTGTGGGCCGGGCTGTTCTCGGTAATCAATATCGATTTTTTTGGCGAACTGTTTGAACAAAAGTGGTTTTATTACCCGGCGCTCAATCTTGCTCTGGCACTGGGCGTCATTCTTATCCGCCGGCTCAGCGTTATTGTCGATACCATTAAACAGTTGCAGCAGGCTCTACTTAAATACCTGTTGGTACTGCTGGTGTTCGTCTCGGTGATTTTCCTGCTTGCCCTACCGTTCACCGGGCTGTCGCCGCTATGGGAAGAAGGCCCGGGCAGTTATCTCATTCTGTGGATGCAGGCCTGCCTGCTGTTTGCGCTGAACAGCGTATATCAGGGTGATGCAGATGAAGACCCTTACTCACCTTTTGTACACCGGTTTATCTATCTCGGCATACTCTTGTTACCGATATACAGCGGGCTGGTATTTTATGGCCTGTCCCTAAGGGTGGAGCAGTATGGCTGGTCAGTAAGTCGTTACTGGGGGATGATAGTATGGATGTTCCTGGCACTTTTTTCCCTTGGCTATGTAACTTGTATTGTGCGCTACAGAGATAACTGGATTGCCGGTCTCGGTCGCATAAATGTCGCGATGGGCTGGCTACTGATGCTGGTGATGGTATTGGTAAACAGCCCGTTTGCAGACTTACGAGTATTAACGGCTGACAACCAGTTAGCCCGCATCAAATCCGGACAAACCGCTCTGCACGACATAGACATACCGTATTTTGCCAATCAGCTTGCTTTGCCTGGCTACCTTGCCATTGAGCAACTTAAGCAAACCTATGGCGACAGTCACCCGACACTGGCACTAAGACTTTCCCGAGCCTATCAGGAAGGTGCGATAGAACCGGAACAAGACAAGCTGATGGTAATCAACAGTATCGAATGTCTCAACGACTGCAACATGCCCTCAGATCTCGCTGATGTCATTTACGACAGCCTGACTAACAGTAACTACCTGTTGCGCCAGGCTGAACATCTTTATCTGCTGGCGGTCGACCCTGATGGCGATAACCAAACCGACTACCTGCTAATGCTGGAAACTAACTACCTGGTAGATGCCACCCTGTATATACGCAGAAACAGTAATTGGTATCCGATAGATATAGAAGATTTGGGCCCGGCCGGCAAAAATAAAACGATGACTCTGCGCGAGTATCTTCAGGCACTGGAGGTAAATTACAGACAACCGCAGTACCGTATAATGCAAATCGGTGATTTTCACTTTAACGTGACGCTGAAAGAACAACTAAAATCATCACCTGAGCAGGGGCAGTAAACAGCCCGACATACACCGACTTTTACCACCTGCACCTTTTGCAGTATTGCTGCATTAGGTCAGAGGGTATAAGTTGATATATATTAATACTATACTTCGTCACAGTCGGATATGTTTCCTGCCCTGTGAGTAACAGCTTAATAATTTGTAGTAGAATATGTCAGAGATAAATGAAAACCAGTTGGTGTTCGATAAAATCAACACAGTGCTTGAGAAAAAGCCGACGTTGTTAGATGCCTATAAAGAGCTAGAACCCCTTGTACTCGGTTTATTTCACGCCCAACGCATGAGTATCTTTCAGCGGCGTCGCCAGCACCAGGATTTGGTTGCCCGGTTTAAAACCGGTAAAGAAACAATGGAAATCAAGGTGCCAATCAGCCCTTTGTCGATTGCCGGTTATGTTGCCTTGTCGCAACGCCCCTTAATTATCTCAGACCCTTATGATCAGGAAGAACTTGCCGCCATTCATCCGCGTTTGCGCTTTGCCGACCGGTTTGATAAAAGCAGCGACTTCAGAACCCGTAATATTCTGTGTGTACCTATTCTGAACGCCGGCGTTATCATGGGAGTTTTCCAGATTATCAATAAAAACAACGGGCCGTTCACCAACCGTGATATGGAGCTAGCGCAACAGCTCAACGATATTCTGGGCACCAAATTTCGATTTGAGCTTGGTGGCACGCAAAACCCCTTTGATCTGCTACTGCATGAAAACCTGCTCAGTGAGAAAGCTCTCACGGACCTTCAGGAAACCAGCAGCGATATCCGTCAGATGGTACAACGGTTAATGTCGGAATACCGCATTAACGAAGGCAAGCTCGGCACCTCGTTGTCGATTCACTACCAGGTGCCATACATCGGCTTTGACCCGGAAAAATACCACGCGTTTCAGAGTGAAAGTCGGCTTAATACCTCTTACCTCAAACGTAATTTCGTGGCCGTAATTGCCGACGCACATGATAAACCCATTGTGCTGATGGCTGAGCCGAATAATGCGTCACTACTGATGGAAATTGAAAGTGCGCTGGGTATCGACAGCTACGACATCGCAGTAGGCCTTCCTAACCATATTCTGCAATACCTCGGTGACTCAGCGGGCAGCGGTGCCCCTGGTGAAATGAGTGAGATCCTTGATGAAATCGGCACTTCGGCCGAGGAGTCTGAGGAAGGCGTTGATGAGCTTTCTGACGACGCGCCTGCGGTGGTACGTCTGGTAAGCCGTATCCTGCACGACGCAAAGCGACTCAATGCCTCGGATATTCATATCGACCCGGAAAAGAGCGGCCCAACCAGGGTACGCATGCGGATCGACGGGGTCTGCCGCGATATCAACCAGGTTCCGGCTTCACACCATAGTGCGGTGATTGCGCGGATAAAGATTATGTCTAACCTGAACATCGCCGAAAAGCGCGTACCTCAGGATGGCAAACTGGCTTTCAGAATGAGCGGCCAGTTAGTGGAAGTGCGGGTTGCTACCATTCCAACCGTTGCCGGCGAAGGCGTGGTGATGCGAATCCTGGCATCTGGCGGTGCCATGCCCATGGGTAAAATGAATGTTGCGCCAGGTAATATGACCCGGCTTGAGGAAATGATCAAAAAGCCTCACGGTATCTTATTGGTAGTAGGACCTACTGGTTCCGGTAAAACCACTACCCTGCACGCCATCCTCGGCTACCTGAATACACCGGAAAAGAAAATCTGGACTGCAGAGGATCCGGTAGAAATTACCCAGCCTGGCTTACAACAGGTACAGGTAAGCCCGAAAATCGGCTTCACCTTTGCTAATGCACTCCGGGCATTTTTGCGGGCCGATCCGGACATTATCCTGATTGGTGAGATGCGGGATAAAGAAACCGCGCACGCGGGTATTGAAGCCTCATTAACCGGTCACCTGGTTTTATCCACTCTGCATACCAACTCCGCCCCGGAAACTATTACCCGTTTACTCGATTTAGGCCTCGACCCGGTCAACTTTTCCGACGCGTGTGTGGGCATACTTGCTCAGCGCTTAATCAGAACCTTATGCAGCAGCTGTAAGGAAAAGCACCCTGTGTCAGATACCGATATGGCCTTTATCAGACGGCAGTACGGCGAAGAGTACATCGATGAACTCAACCTGCCTGATAATCTTGAAATCTACCGTGCCAAGGGCTGTGACGACTGCGGCGATACCGGCTATCGCGGCCGGACTGGAGTGCATGAATTGCTGGGCATGACCCCAGCGCTGCGCTCGCTGGTTTATAAAGAGGCATCGGTTGCCGAGATGAAGGCCCAGGCCATGCAGGATGGTATGCGAACCCTTATCCAGGATGCTATCTACAAGGTAATAAAAGGCGATACAGACCTCGCTCAGGTACAAATTGTCGGAGGCGACTAGTCGCGCCTCCCGGCATTAATCGGAATAAATACCCTCATAACCTTTTTTTCATTCACAGCGGGCAAGAGTGCGCGTAAAGTAATCAACAGTGTAATGCCCATGGCATTAAATGGATGAATAGTCGAACTTTTAGTATCAGGTTGTTGAACTGTGAAGCAGGGTATAGGGCGTTATAAATTAGTTTTTATCAGTGTGCTGCTGATGATGTTATTCTCATCGCCCGGCTACGCCGACTGTCAGGTTATTGCTCCGCAAGCACAAACTTTACAGCAACCGCTGGATATCAGCCTTGGGTTAAATGACATCCAGTTTAAATGCCGTCTGGCGGAAGCCAGGGTATTGAGCTTCCCTTTAGACGCACTGCAAAAGCCGTCAGTTTATACTGGTCAGGATGTTATTATCACGCCTTTGGCCAGTGCCAGAGCGGCTTACCTGTTACCTGAAGGCGTATATCAGTTTACCCTGACTGCCGAATCAGACCATATCAGCAAAGTCAGTATGTCGCTTCGCGATCTCGGCACCTTTCAACGCGATAACAACCTGCACATTTTAACCATCAGCGCCTTTGGCGGATTTTGTATTGCGCTGTGTATTTATGTGGGAATACTTGGTCGTAGCCTGCGCAATGCCGGCTTTTACGCGTACAGCGGGTATATTCTCAGTGCCGGCTTTTTCTTTGTGCTACAGGAAGGAATACTGCGCATAGTGTTCCCGGCGGTGCACTGGTTGCACAGCCACCAGATTAAAGCCATTTTCGCCGGGGCAACCGTTTACACTGCTCTGCGCTTCATCACTTTGTTGCTTGATCTGCGTCTTATCCTCAAACGATGGGAATACCAGATAATTCTTTACAGCGGCATCGTTGTGCTGGGACTGGGTGTTATAGCCGCACTGCCCATCGCCCCTTTACACGCTATTGCCAACCAGTTAATGGGGTTGGTTACCCTGATAGGTATGGTTGCTGTCACACTGGCTACAGCCTACGCCTTGTTACGTAAAATACATGGCGCCGGTTGGGTGCTTATCGCCTTGCTGGTGCTGCTGTCTGCCATGGTATTCAGAGTATATTTGCCTGATGTTAACGAGTTTCTGCACCGCTATGCGTTAATTGTAGCGGTTACCGTTGAGGCCCTGTTATTGGCTATCGCAGCATCGGAGCGTGTAAAGCGCCTGCAGTCAGATAAGATGCAGGCATATCTTGCAGCTTCAAGCGACCCGCTCTGCCCGGTATTGAATCGCCGGGGCTGGGAAGAGTCAGCGCAAAAAATGATGACAACCCATAGTAAAGAGGGTGGCGTGTTGTTACTGCTGTTTATCGATTTAGATGACTTTAAACAGATCAACGACACCTACGGCCACCGGGTCGGTGATCAGGCCTTAGTCATTCTGGCCAAAATTCTTAACAGTCAGTCGCGGGCTCAGGATATTGTTGGCCGGCTCGGCGGCGACGAGTTTGTGGTGATGAGCCATTGCCACAGTCGCAATGTTGCCGAGCGGGTGAAACAACGTATCGCTCAGCGTCTTGAGGATCTGATCATCAAAATTGATGAGCAGCATATCCTGCTATCGGCCAGTGTGGGTGCGCAAATTATTGATACTCCGCACAATGATCTGTCGTTATTACTCCACGCTGCCGACATGCTGATGTACGAACAAAAGCATGCCGCAGTTAGCCTGTAACCGGTTTAGTTAATATTACCGGGAGATTAATCAACCAGCTTGATCTTACCGAATACGGAAGCGTCGATATAACCAAGGTTGCGATCGCCATTTACCGGTTCAACTTCGTGGGAACCCACAAAATGCTCACGCTCTTCACTGCCGTCATTGTCGCAATAGGCCAGCATAAAACCCAGCACCTGCTCTGCTGACAAGCTCAGTGGCTGCACCGGTTTATTATGATGAAAAGTGTCCGGATAGACTCTAAAGCTGACTTCCCAGGTTATTTGATAGGGTGGCGTATCTTCACGGGTCCAGCGACTGGTGGCATGTTCGTTAAGCAAAACAAATTCCTGACCGCCATTACTCGTTGGGCCTATATCCACCACATTGCCATCCAGCGCGATGTGATAGGCGAATGCGTTATAGGATTTTAAATGATTACCACCTGACGCGTCGGCATCAATAAAGATTTCAAGGCAGTCATCATCCCAATAGGTCAGGAGCGGATTAGGGTGAGTATCGATCAATACATCGTCGATAATTTCTACCTGCAAATACAACTGTTCTTCGTCCCAAAGCATTTTAAACCGACCACTAAAGTCTGCCGGAATAGGCATCGTGCCCACCATGAGGTGCTTAAGAGGGTGCCATTTTGCATTATCCCAGGCTGCTTCATCGGCTTTACCGTCGATAACAACCGGCGAACTGGCTTTAGCCACTTCCGTAGGTGCTGCAAACACCTGGCCCGCGGCAATCAGACTTAACCATCCGGCCAGCATGATCTTATTAAGCTTCATCATGATAAGTTGCCTGTATTCTCGTTGTAATAAAAGCACGTAGTTTAACAACAAATTTATAACAGCGGCACTACTTAATGCTTTTGAGGCATAAAAAAGACCTGCATGAGCAGGCCTTTTAGGTACGAACGAGTCGTGATTTATGCAGAGCGACGGCGACGAGCCGCAAGCAGAGAACCACCAATAATCAGTAACAGCGAGGCTGGCGCTGAAACTGGAGTTGTTGGCGGAAGGCTGTCTTGATCTAACAGTGCATAACGAACCTGGCCGCCAGCAACCAGAACTTCACCGATACCATTACCCCAGAACGATACCTGAGTAAACTCATCACTATCATCAAAGGCAGCTACGAAGATTTCATATACGCTGTTTGACGGATTAGCTTGTGATGGGAATAGACCTTCGGCATTCGTTGACGCAGAAGCCACTAAAATTGGCGCACCGCCGTCAAATGAGATAAACAGATCAGTCGTTGGGTCGGTACAACACGTTGCCCAGTCACCTACTTCAAAACCAACAGCATTTACTGCGCTGTCGAAGGTGAAGGTAATGCCACTACCAAAGTAATCCATTGGATCCGTGCGTGGAATCGATCCACCACCGGCAGGATTAATACCAATTGCAGTGCCTGTCAGGGTACCGTAACTTGAAGCGGATCCGGTACCACCATCATTTTGAGTGATAACGTAGTCACCTCGGTCGATTGATGAGCCCGAAAAGGCAGTATCCCAAACATCAACACCAACAGTACCACCAGCACCCGTTACAGTGCTGTCGAAATCGGCTACACCATCAGTAATGCCATCGAATACAGTTAGAATGGTTGCGTTGGCAGCAGATGCAGATGCCAACAGTAAACCGGCGAGACCGCCAACAAACAGTTTCTTTGCTTTCATGTAAAAAGTCCTTCTTCAATAAACGCCCGTAGTACCACACAATCTCTACGTTTTTATTTGCAGTATATTAAGCATGATTAAAAATTAAGCACACCTAGCGCTTATACAGCAAAGAAAGGGCCAGATCGTTCAATTTTTAAATAATTATTTGAATAACCGGCAATTTTTTGATTTGAGGACTTTTTGAGTAAATCTGCACACCGTCGATTTGTAAAAAAAAGTGACACTATACTTTAGTGCAATGTAACGTAGTTAACAGGGCTGCATTAGCAGCCCTGTTAGTGGATCAGAGGTTGTATCCACGCTCTTCGTGGCTGCTGATATCCAGCCCCTGCTGTTCGTGCTCTGCAGTGACCCGAATACCTTTAGTGAGCATATCTACCAGTTTGAGCAGCACCAGGCTCACCACTGCGGTGTAAACAAACGTGGAAAAAATACCGACCATCTGTACGCCCAGTTGCTCACCTATGGAGGTGTTATCGCCTCCGAATCCGGAGCCGCTGAAAATGCCCAGATCGGGAGAGCAGAAGATACCCGCCAGAAACGTACCCAGAATACCGCCGATACCGTGAACCGGGAACACGTCGAGTGAGTCGTCAATTTTCCACTTTTGTTTGATGAGATTAGTGAAGTAAAAACAAACGCAACCGGCGGTAAGGCCTATAACCAGGGCCCCTGCCGGACCAACATAGCCCGAAGCCGGCGTGATGGTTCCCAGTCCTGCTACCATACCGGTAACGATTCCCAGCACCGAGGGCTTTCCGTATTTCACCCATTCTATACTCATCCAGGCCAGGGAGCCTGCGGCGGCTGATACATGAGTCACCAGCATCGCCATCGCAGCATCACTATTGGCAGCTACTGCGCTACCGCCGTTAAAGCCAAACCAGCCAACCCAAAGCATTCCCGCGCCGCCTACTGTCATTGTCAGGTTATGTGGGATCATTGACGCGCTGCCGTAGCCGTGGCGGTTTTTAATATACATAGCTGCCACCAATGCGCCTACACCGGCGGTAATGTGCACCACCGTACCACCAGCGAAGTCTAACAAGCCAATTTGCGCCAGCCAGCCGCCACCCCATACCCAGTGACACACAGGCAGATAAACCAGCACCAGCCAGGCCAGAGAAAACACTAATACGGAAGAGAATTTCATACGCTCAGCAAACCCACCCACCATCAGTGCGGGCGTGATGATGGCAAAAGTCATCTGAAACATGAAAAACAGCGGTTCCGGGAGCGTACCGGATAATGAGGACTTATCCGTATTGGCTAAAAACATGTTTGAGAAATCGCCGATAAAGGCGTTACCTTCTCCAAATGCCAGACTGTAACCGGCTATCAACCAAATCAAAGACGCGCCACAGGCAATTGCAAAACATTGCATTAATACCGAAAGTACGTTTTTGCTGCGCACCAGGCCGCCGTAAAAAAACGACAAACCGGGCAGGGTCATAAATAAAACCAGAGCCGTAGCGGTTAGGATCCAGGCGGTGTCGCCGGTATCTGCACCGGATTCAGCTAATGCAAAGCCCGGCATGAACGCCAGGCCGATAAGCCAGTTTCGCATAAGTGTGTCCTGTTGATTCTCAAATGTGTTGTATTAAATTGCGTCGGAGTTTGTTTCTGATGTTCTTATTCGGATAACCTTTTCGACATCTGTTATAAATAATTTTCCGTCGCCTACCTTGCCGGTCCTGGCACTCTGAATAATCGCTTAGCAAACGCGTTCTACGTTTTCGTCGGCAACCACCAGCTCCATTTGTGTTTTGGGTACATAGTCAATTTGATACTCGGCACCACGGTACAACTCGCTGTGGCCCTTTTGTCGTCCAAACCCTTTTACTTCACTAACTGTTAAGCCGTTTATTCCTACGTCAGCCAGGGCCTGACGTACTTCTTCTATGCGAAATGGTTTTATAATCGCAGTTATTTTTTTCATTATTCCGGGCTTCTTTCAGGGAAGGTGAATTTTATTTTCTCTAAACAGTAGTATTTTTACCACTTTTTTCAACAAAACCTTATTAGTCAAAAGTAGCGTTACCGGGCTTGTACAATCACAGTTTCGTCGCAATATATAGCGCTCAGGCACGTTTCATTATCTAATTGACGTAATGAGATAAAGTCAGGATATGATATCCTCTGCGCTCTGAAGCCCTGGTTTGAAAACAAAAAGGAGATGAATGTATATGAAAAAATTGCTTGCTGCGTTAGCTGTTATTTCTGCTGGTATGTTATCCGGATGTACGTCGCTCCCGTCCGAACAGGAAATCAGTGATGCAGACTACGGCACCTATCCTGATGATTACGAAAATATCGTAAAAACTTACTATGGCTATCACCTCACCCACCCGAATTCTGTTGAGTACGGCAAAATAGAAAAGCCCAAACGTTACTGGCTGGGCAATGAACTGGATAACGTGTACTACGGCTATCTTGTTTGTGCCACGCTCAATTACCGCAACATGGTAGGTAAAGACACCGGGTTTAACACACATGCGCTGCTGATTCATGATGGTCTGGTGGTTAAATATGTGGAAGACGGCGAGTGGTGGGGCAAGCCGCTCTGTAACTGAGTCACGGGGAGACAGTAGTAGTTATGTGGCATCGCTGGTTGTTTTTACTACTGTTGTTAGCCTTTAATACTCACGCAGCAAACCAACTTTAATCGGCAGTCTCCGGTAACTTTCCTAACGGCCTGCATGCTCACTTTATTAACTATATCAGTGAGCAGCTTTATGCAGAGGCAGACATCGCCCTTATGCCCTACGCCCGGCGGTTGATAGAACTGGATGAAGGTAGTATCAATATGATGGTTGGAGTGTCTGGCACCGCCCCCATTGGTAGCCATACCATTTTGCTCAGGCCCGCCTACGATAATCTGAGCATCGGATTATTTGTACTCACCGGCAATGAGAGCCTGTTTACTGAAGCTGATGATATGTGCAAGCATTTACTGAGCCTCACCCGACACGCCAACAGTGATGCCATATTAAGCGAAATTCCCGCAGCGCATATTGTGCCGGCCCGTTCGCTGGAACAAAAAATCGAGATGCTTTTAAAAGGCCGCATAGATGGCTTTTTGCATGTAACGCAAAGCACCGAATTGCGCCTTAAGGAGCTCGGCTACACCAACACCATTACGCAAGCCGCTTACCAGCCACCTGAGGTTTACAAGCAGTATATTGCCATCAACAATCACTCGTGGCTATATGCACACAAAGCCGAGTTAGAAGCAATTATTGCCAACGGCATTGCCACTGGCGCCTTTCAGACGATCCGGCGCAATTATTACGCAGACACCCATTAATCTGCCGCCATTTTACTGCTCAAGGATCCCTCGACTGCCCATCCTCTTGTGGTGTATATTTTTCTTCGTTGATAAAGGATTAATTAATAAAATAAGGAAATTCAATGAAGTATGCTCTCTTGCTGATTTTGCTTCTTGCCCCCCCTACGAGCATTAGCTGCTGTTTCCGAATGGGTGGATTTTACGCTTCACAACGGCCATGTGTACTTACCCATCGTGGTTGAAGGTATTGAAACCCACGTACTACTCGACTCCGGCTCTCAGGTGCATGCCATTAATAAGGCTTTTGTAGGTAAGCACAACCTCGACCTGGCCACTGGCGCAAAAAAGCGTATTCAGGGCGTTCACGACACCGAAGACCGAACCACTTACAATAATGTTGAGGTAGGTCTGTTTAGCTCTGAGTTTGAGTTGGATAAGGTAGTAGAATTTAATCTGGGCCACCATAGCAGCGGAATGTTGTTGGGAGCGGCTTTTTTCAACCCGTTTATCATTCAGATTAACTACCCCGAAAAGAAAATTCGCTTACTCACCCGCGACAGCGTGGGTATGAATGAAGCATCGAATGTGAGATCCATGGACAACCGCGGTAACGGCATGCCAATCGCTGAGATAACCATTAATGGCGAAAACTTCTGGTTTTTAGTGGATACCGGTAGCTCCAGCAGTATCTTTATGGAGCGTCGCTATGCATCCCGGGCCGGCTTACTCGACAAAGTCGAAGGTTCTTCGTCTTCTTCTGGGGTTAACAGTACCGGTTTTCAGGATGTTGCCAATGCAGATACCGTAAGATTTGGCCCTTTCGAAATTGCTGATGTAAAAGTGAGTTTTCCTGCACCGGGGGAGACCACTAACCTGGAAAGCCAGTTTTCAGAAACTCGCAGCCGCATTAAAGGCAAACGCATCGTCGGCATTATCGGCTACGGTTTATTCCAGCATTTCCTGCTCACCATGAATTATAAATCCGGCAAGATCCACGTGTCTCTGCCTCCAGAAAAATAATCAGGCTAACGCCGGGCCGCCCCGGCGTTTTAGCACGTTAATGCTTAATACGCATTACCAGGGCAGCTGATCGCCATTGCTGTGCCAGAATCCCCCGGAATTTTCACAGTTTAATTCGTCCATACGTGCCAGCAATCCGGCCGCCGCCTCTTCCGGCTCGATAAGCCCATTAAAGTTTACCATCTCGGTATTCACCCATCCCGGATGCAATAAGGCCACCGCTATCCCTTGTTTATTAAGATCAACAGCCAGCGACTTACCAGCCGCATTGAGCGCTGTTTTTGACATCCGGTAACCGTAACTACCGCCTGAATCATTATCAGCAATTGAGCCCATCCGGCTGGTAACCAGACCAACTTTACTACCTTCCTTCAGGTTTGCCTTCAAGGTGGCAACAACCCGTAGCGGGCCGATAGCGTTTACCTCAAATTGTTCTCTAATCTGGTCGTAATTCAAATCATCCAGACTATTCTTACGCATAATGCCTGCGTTATTGATAAACACATCTATAGTCCTGCCGCCAAGCTGACTGTGCAATTTATCCAGGTCATCCTGCTGACTGACATCCACCTGTTCAATTACCTCTGCGCCACTTCGCTTGAGCGCTTCAGATGAGTTACGACATACCCCGATAACACTGTCACCACGTTTAAGGTAAGCCTGCACAAGCGCTAGTCCGATCCCACGGTTAGCACCGGTAATAAGAATAGTAGCCAAAATAAGTCTCCAAGCTCTTTTTACATTCCCAGTTAATACGACATGGGGAGAGTAATTGACTTTTAAAGGTGCAAAACTATGACAGATTACTCTGTTTTACTTGTCTGGAAATTGATAGTCGCTTGGCAGTACTTTATATACCTGCTTAAAACACCGGCTGTAATAAGCGCCCGAGCCAAATCCTACCTCAAACGCTATCTGGGTTATCTGTAAACCTTGTTCCAGCATCGGCATGCTTTTCTCCAACCGGTACTTCTTTAAAAACATCGTAAAGTTATCCGGCAGTAGTTTGGACAGAGTACGATTGAGCTGCCTGTCACTCATTGCCAGTAACGCCGAAGCGCGACTACGGTTAAACCGTTCATCCTGATAATTATTCTCTATTACATCTAAGAATTTAACAATAAATTTGCGGTCTTTTTCATTGTCACATCGAGGTAAAATAGCCTTAACGTAAGCAGGTGTATCTTCCACGTTGTCGTTAGCGCTTCTGCTAACGTTATGACGATGTGCGAGCCGTGAGTAGGTCAGGTTACTTTCAATTCTTGATACCAGTTCTTCACGTTCTACCGGCTTAACCAGGTAGTCATTAACTGACGCCTTAAAGCTATTAAGTTTGGAGGTGTAGTCACTGGCGGCGGTGAGTATCATCACCGGCACATCAGCAAATACATCCTGCTCCCTGAGCTTTTCAGTAATTACCACACCGGAAATATCAGTGATGTTTAACTCAGTGACTATTACATCAGGCTGCAAAACAGGGATGATTTCCAGTGCCTGCATACCGCTTTGGGTTGAGTAACAGTTAAAGCTTTCGCCCAGCAAATTAATGATATATTCGCACGCCTCGTGACTACGCTCGATCACGAGAACCACCGGTAAGTTACTTTCCCGATACTGAGCAGACTGTTCTGCTACCTGCCGTTGTGTTCCATCATCAACCGTAAGGGCTTCCCTGTTTTCCAATGTCAGCGCAGGGTTAAACGGTAAATGCACCGAAACCTCTGTACCCGTACCTGGTTCACTTTTTAGTTCTAACCAGCCGTCATTGGCAAGCGCCAGTGCATTCGCCAGATTCAGGCCGATGCCGGTATTAGTGTTGCCATTATAATTGGTGCCCTTGGCAAACCGGGAGGTAACAAATTCCAGGTGCAGTTTATCCATTCCCGGGCCGTTGTCTTTAATGTATACCACTAACTTATCAGCCTGGTGACTTGCCTTAATGCGCACTTGTCCGCCAGGTTGAGTATAAGAAACTGCATTGATCAGTAAATGGTTGAGTAGTGCTTCCAACGAGTCCTGAATTAACAACACTGGCGCTCTGATATCACAATCACAGCTGAGTATAAGTTGTTTTTTTAGGGCTTCCGGACGCCAGGTTTCAACCAGGAAATCTAATGTATTGCCAATATTGTATCGCTGCAGCACCTGCCCGCTTATATGTTCAATTCGTTCCACCGCCGCGAGCTGGTCGGTGAGCACTCTGAGGCGCCCCGCGTTATCGTATACCACATCGAGCTTACCCCGGATATCCGCCGTTAATGGCCTTGCCCGTAACTCTGCGAGCGGATTTAAGATTTGCATTAGTGGTGTTTTTATCTCATTGGCCAGATTACTGAAGATTTTTTCTTTCTTGTTCAATAGCTCGGTAATCGAGCGGTTACTTTCCAGTAACGCCGACTGCTTCTGTTCAATAACCGCCGCCAACACCCGGCTTTTTTCAGCCATGTGACGTTTTATCAACACTACTACAATCCAGATGGTCAGTGCTAAAGCCGCCAGATAAAATAAGTATGCCTGCCAGGTTAACCACAGTGGCCGGGCAATATTGAACGGATAACGACTAATGGGCTGCACTGCCTGACTTTTACTATCCACAACCCGAACCTGAAAATCAAAAGCGCCAAAGCTCAGACCTGAGTAGGCCACTGTACCCATATTCGCCGGCAATTCCTGCCAGTCTTCATGAAACCCCTTAAGACGATATTCAAGCTTGTGCAAATGCGGGTAAACATAATCTGCCGAAGCAAATTCAAAGATCATTTCATCGGGGGCAGAGGCCAGAGTTTCAGAAAGTAGATTATTCGGATAAGTCGTTATCTTTTTATTATCGTTAATCAGTTGAAGGCTGAAAACACGGGCTATAGACTTGTACGCTCTTCGCTCCTGGACATATGCTGCCAACTTACCAGTGTCGATAAGATAACTCATCTGGTCGCCAACGAGCACGAATTGAGAATCAGAAATGGGCATTAACCCCTGATGATTAAAATCTGTATCTATAACACCATCACTACTATCAAACTGGTAAGTCGACCCTCCATTCGTATAAAACAGTCCCTTATTGGTCGCAAGCCAGTGATGACCTTCCCCATCAACAAAACCATCCCGAATAAAACGCGGCAGATTTAGCTCCGTAAATGCACCGTTGAACTGTCTTGAAGACAAATCGTACTGCTTCAGGCCACCTCCCGATGTACATAAATAAATGATGTCATCTGTTGGATGTGAATACATGCAATACACAAAAAATCTCTGCATATTAACCGCTTCGTGTTTTATCCAAACACCCAACTCTTCCATTGAGTAAAGCCTGTTTTTCTTATCCAATACTACGAGTGCATCATTTCTCTGCATACTTATAAATCGAATGCCCTTGGGTGCATTCATGTAATGTCTTAACTCATTCATGCTTAGTTGAGCAAAACCTGCATAAGATTCAACTTCGTAGTAAATATAAAAATTACCGCCATTCTGAAAAGCAATAGGCTTAAGGTTTCCACAGATATTTTTGGGATCCTTAACAGGTGCAACGACTTCCGAATCAACATCATCACTTGCAATCAATACACAGTCATCAGCTGAGAAAAGTGAGCCATCGGGCATAGAAATTGGTGCTGATTTAAAGTCAGAGAGTGGTGAATCAACTAGTTTTCCACTGAGTAAATCAAGCTTAAACTGATGGTCAGAAGCGCCGACTAATGCAGATGAGTCAGTCACGGACTTCAACCATTCAATATCTTTTCGATAGGGAAAGTCTGTTTCGTGAAGATACTTTATCCCGGTATCATTGGCGTTGATTGTTAACAGGCCGAGTTGACTCGAACCAACAATGAGAGTCCCGTTCTCTAGTTCCGCAATAGCGCCAATTGTTTTGATTTGTTCTAACGAATATTTGGGCTGTCCTTGTTTTAGCGCTGAAATGATATTTTTTTCGTTGTTTAAATAGTACAGACCGGTCGCTGCAATCCATATTTGCCCGTTAGAACTCACAAATATCTGGTCGACATCATTCAGGCTATAACGCGGGTCTGCAAAAGGATAATAAATTGCCGTACTGGCAAGATCCCACTTGTAAACACCTCCCGGGCCTCCAACCAACAGATGGTCGTCGTGCACTGAAACCGATGTAACTGAGTTAAGCATGGGAAAGTACTTGTCGATAGAATAAAAGGAGGTCTCCTCTGAGAGTGGTTCGTGAACAACAAGCCCGCCCGCCTCAGGAAATACAAAACCAATATCAGGTGAATATTCTGCCCCGTACATTCGCCTTAATCTGCCTGACTTCTGATTTTTATCTATTACCGTATTCGTACCTGTTTCAGTGTTATGGATGAGAATCTGATTAATCAGGCTAATTCCCACGAATGGCTCAGCAACAGCTACCGCCCAGGACGACTTCGTGAGTTCGGGTGGTAAAGGAGAGGTGCTTAAGGAGCGATCTTCAGGTCTAAATATGAACAGACCTGAGCCAAACTGCGAGATCCAGATATTTCCATCATTATCTAAGGTCAGATCAGATATGTAGCCATCGGACAGAACTGAGTTTTCGGGGGAGTAGAAAGTTGAGGTTTCTCCAACCAGATCGAGGAATCCGTTCTCAGCGCCGAGATAGAGATGATTATCGTGCGTAACAATAGCGCGAACTACGCCACTAGATTCACCATTGAATTTCGTTTTTCCGACCCAGGCTGGCTCAACAGAGTAAGCATTGAAACTCCAGAGGATCAAAAAAAAGACAACGCCACAACAAGTCCCTATTTTAAGATTGTTTGTCCTAAACATTCGCCCATCTCCGTATCTCTTTCCCTATAATTACTTCATGTAACTCCCTACAACAAACGAGGACTTCATTGTGAATATAGTACAAAACTTAACCGTTTTCGAGCTTTCAGAACAGGACTGTCTCTTGGTACAGGGCGGTAGTACAGCTTTACCTGCCGACTGGAGTAGTTTAGAAAAATTACCCTGTGGCCTGAGTGATAAAGTAGAAAAACCAGACCTGGACCTGGTTATTTCTGTTAACACACAACCTTAGGCAAATGCCGCCAGTTAGTCGTGTATTGGGGTGACAGGTGTTCTCTTTTCATCCCCCATTCCGGGTGTATTCCTTTTGCGGCTGCGCCTATAGTCTGACTGCCGTAGCGGCTGTTTATTGCATCCATGCATTGCATGAGTTTGGGGTTGTGAGCGAGTTCGGCGAACATATCGCTCTGCTCATGGGCAGTTTCGATAATTTCTATCGCGCCAACGCCACACTTGTGTAGCTTAATATTGGCTTTGTAAAGCGCATGACTGGCATTAGACGCAGCATGAACCAATGCTCTGGTATCGTTAGTAGGCTGTGCAAAACGATGCTGAATCGCCTTGTGATATTGTTCTGTATCCGCAAAGGGATTGGCGTGAGTAAATAGAGTGAGTAGCCAGGTTTTACTCTGCTGCCGACGTAATTTCTCAGCCACTTTTTCAGCATGCCAGCAGAGGCTCTCACGCAGAAACTGTTCGCTGGTAACCGGTTGCCCGAACGCTCGCGTTGAGTATATTTGCTGCTTCTTTGCTCTTTCCTCATCCCACTGTATACACACGGTACCGTTGAGCTCCCTTACCGTTCTTTCCAGTTCTACCGAAAACTGTTTACGCAGCGCTTTAGGATCAAATTGTGCCAGCTGCCAGGCGTTTAAAATACCTTGCTCACGCAACCGGGTAGCAATGCGCTTACCCACTCCCCAAACATCCTGTACATCCATTTGAAGTAACACATGCCTACAAGCTTCCGGCGTATCGAGCACGGCAATGCCAGACTTATCGCCAAGCTTCTTGCCTGCAAAGCTGGCAACCTTAGCAAGCGTGGGCGTTGAGCCTAAGCCAACACCTACCGGCAATCTGAGTTGCTGCCACACATCACTCTGTATGCGTTCAGCATAAACGCGCCAGCTTTCAGCAGGCCGCCAGGTATCAAAAAATAAGAAGCACTCGTCTATGGAATATATATGCTGGTCAGGAGCGTACTGACCTACTACCTGCATCATCTTATTCGACAAGTAATCGTAAAGTTCATAGTTTGAAGAACGGATCACGGCATTGTGCTGTGCCAGCAGTTTTTTAACCTTGTAGTAGGGGCCAAATTTTTTGACGCCCAATTGCTTTGCGTGCTCACAAAGAGCGCAAATACAGCCGTCATTGTTGGTAAGCACAACAACCGGTCGTTGGCGAATGGCCGGATCGAAGACTTTCTCGGCCGAAGCATAAAAGCTATTGGCATCGACTAACGCATACATTGGCTTAACCATCTAACATAACGGTGCATACGCACAGAACGCACCACTATCCCCTCCACCTCAAACAGATCACCGTCGCCCAGCGCATAGGGCTTGTGATCAAGGCCAGGAGATAACAATACCTGTGCTTTGCGATCGTAGAGTTTACAAACAAAGTTACCGTTTAAATTGGCCACTATCACATCCAGTGAAGTGGGATGCGCCGCACGATCGACAATCAGCAGATCGCCGTCGAATATGCCTACGCCTGTCATCGAGTCGCCCTGAGCCTGACCAATAAACGTAGCTGTAGGGTGTTCTATAAGTAGCTCGTCGAGATCCAGCGCCAGCTGTTTATATTCAGCTGCCGGCGACTCGAAACCACTGATGCCAGCTTGCGCTGCAACGGGTATAACCTGAAGCATTGTTAACTTTACCACCTGTTAAAAAATACTGTTTATTTATACAGTAAATTGCGATAGAGTGACAAGGAATTTCACAACAACGGAGTTACACAATGGCTATCACAACACAATATGTGGTCTCTCATAAAGGGGTAGAAAAGTTGGTTACTACCGATAAAAAAGCAGCAGATCAATACGATAAAATGCTCGATGTGGCCGACAACCTGGCCGTTTACATTGAGGCAAAAGGCATAAAGCTCGATGAAGCGGTTGCCGAAGAATTATCAATTATGCTGGCCAAAAACAAAGACAACCTGACTAAGCTGCTCAAAGGTACTGATGCCGATACGCTGTTATCCAGCGAGAGCGCTGAAGTGGTAAAGCTAAAAGCCAACGGCTAAGGCAATAAACGCCGTTGGAATGATATAGCAGGGCTGCCAGGCTCAGCGATAATTACTAAGCCTGGTGGCGCTATTTGTTGCCAATTTCTTTTTCGATGTTGAAGCGCTTTATAACGCTATTAACTTCGGCAATGGTGGTATGCAGATGATCGCTGGCTTCCAGTGAACGCTCTGAACTGCGCTGGGTATCGGCAGCGCCATCGGCAATTTCAACAATCTGCTGATTGATATGCTCCGCTACAGCGCTTTGCTCTTCGACTGCAGCCGACATTTCAATGGTCATTTCAGAAATCCCCTGCACCGCAACATTGATATCAGACAGCGCCTGACGAGTGTCCTGCACAATACCAGCACCGCGTTCTGCTGACTCCAGCCCGTTTTTAGACACTTTTACAGCCCGCTCACTACGCGTGGCAAGCACCTGAATAATGTTATGGATACGGTCGGTAGACTCCCGGGTTTTAGACGCCAGGGCCCGCACCTCGTCGGCAACCACAGCAAAGCCTCGCCCTTGCTCACCGGCGCGAGCTGCTTCGATGGCCGCATTAAGTGCCAGCAAATTCGTTTGCTCAGCAATCGACGAAATAATGCTTGCCGCTTCACCAATATCACTGGTGCTCTGGTCGAGCTCGGTTACCGTAGCGGAAATGGTTTCCACTACCCCTTTTAGCTCATCAATGGCTGCTGCCGCAGATTGCGCAGTCTGGTTTCCGGTTTCCACATTTCGCGCCGCAGAGCGGGCAGTATCGGCATTTTGTTCCACTCTCTCTGCCACTTCCTGAATAGACTGAGACATCTGAGTCACTGCCGAAGCAATTTGTTGAGTTGCCTGATTTTGTTGCACCACTGCGGTAGACGTAATGGCCGCCTGCTCGTGGGTGGTGTTGGCAATATGCTCCAGTAACGAAGCCGCGTCTTTGATACGGGTTAAGGCTGTGCGACTGCGGGTAAGTTCACAACCAAGCACCAACTTGGCTCTGGCCGATGCGCCAAAATCATCAAAATAAGTTTGCGAAACCACGGCGCTATCGTAAGAATCCGAGCTCAGGCCAATGAGCTCTTCCCAACGTTTTTCGCTTAAGAAATGTTGCCACACCGCCATTACAATAAGCACTGCGGCGGTAACCACTGTAGGCACTAAACCGGCAAATAAACCCAGAAAAATAAGCAGAGGAATACCCGCTCCCCAGAACACACTCAGCTTTTTGAGCATGTAAAGGTAAATCTCGCTGGCTTTGGCCGCTGACTGACCATTGCGGATCCGCTCATAGCGAGCGCTGGCACGGGCAACTTCGTGATCTAGAGCTGGTACCCTAACCGACTCATAACCAACAATTTCGTTGTTCTCGTAAACCGGCGTAACGAATGCAGACACCCAGTAATGGTCGCCATTTTTACGCCGGTTTTTTACCAGCCCCATCCAGATCCGGCCGGCTTGCAGGGTTTGCCACATTTCTTTGAATACACCCTCCGGCATATCGGGGTGACGTACAAGATTATGGTTTTTGTTGAGAAGTTCTTCCCTGTCAAAACCGCTCACTTCCACAAAGGCATCATTACAGTAGGTGATAATGCCGCGCTTGTCGGTAGATGAAATCAGCCGGTAGTGATCGGGAAATTTGTAGTCTTTTTGTGTGACTGGCTGGTTATTGCGCATCGCGTTTGAAGCTCCTTTCTAGCTTCTGACAACCAAAAGGCGGGCTGTCCCGATATGAATAATGCAGACGGATTCAGGGTACCCAACTACCTCTATCATTTAGAATAGACCATGAAATAAACAACTACCAAACCGGTAGCGAAAGTTTGAGTGGCAGAATGGAAATAAAACAATAGGATTGTAAAGTGGGCGGCCGCTTGCGAGCCGCCTCCGGCGAAGGTTAAGGTTTTGCGGTGTGCGAAATATTATCCAGTAAGGTGGTCACCTCCTGGCTGGCAGCTTCCATTTCCCGAAGCAACTGCTCACACTCAGCATGGTTACCCGCAGCGTGTGCGCTGATAGCATTAACCCCGGCTTTATGAACGGCTGCATGAGGCCTGTCTAAACGTTTGAACGCATCGAGCTTAGCCATGGCTGAAGTTGCGTTGCTGCTATACCATTTACCCAGTCGGCAGCTTGTATGATCGGCAAAGTCATGCTCTGACTTAGAGGAGCGTCCGGTCAGTACGGCATAAACCTCCGATTTCCATACTACGTGGTCAAGCTTTACGGTTTGAATGAAGGTTTGCAGGCTGGCAGAACGGATGGTGTTTTCCATCACATCACAGTGCTCAATCATGCCGGCATAATTACTGTTAAGTGAGCTGATACCGTCGGCTAACTTGCCGTTATTGGTTTGTAATTCACCTACAGAAGACACCGCCACCTGCGTAGACTGAATAATACTTTTAACCAGCTCAGACACTTCACTTGCCGATTGATTGGTTTCATTTGCCAAAGAGCGTACTTCATCGGCCACCACACTGAACCCGCGTCCGGCATCGCCGGCACGAGCAGCTTCGATGGCGGCGTTAAGGGCCAGTAGGTTGGTCTGATCCGAGATACTGGTAATGGTGGTCACAAACTTATTGATGTTATCGGCCGTTTCAGAAAGGCCTTCGATGCTCTCACTCATGGCCGACATCATGGTATTCAGGCCACTCATGTCATTTACGATTTGCTTTAATGATTCGCTGGACTCGGCAAACAGACGATGGTTCTCGGTTATCTTGTCGGATTGCGCACTGATATCTTCAAATGAAGAGAGTACCGTATGGCGAATTCCTTCTACCTGGTTTAACGAATCCAACATACTGTCAGTCAGGCCAGGCATATCAGACTCTTTGTTTTCAGCTTCTGTAAGTTGCGCCCTGAGCTCTCTGTTTTCCTGTTCTAATGCAGATAACTGCGCAGCCAACTGGCTATTCTCTTTTTGCAGAGCAGAAACTTTACTCTGCTCCTGGTCAAGGGTGGTGCGAAATACAAACAAATCCACTGCTCCTGAGGTAAACGTTGAAACCTATCACTACCGGTAATATCGGGCGATTCTAAGAGTTGGTTAAAAAAAATCAACAACTTACTATTCCGGACTGCTCGTTGAACCTCTGAGGATCAGTCGCGGGCTAAGAATATGCTGGTATTCATGGTGGCTATGACCGTACACGCGCTCAAGCACCCAATGAGCCGCCATACTACCGATTTTTTGTACCGGATAATCAATGGTAGTTAGCCCAGGTGAAAGATAGCTGGCGAAGTCCACATTATCAAACCCGATCACCGAAACATCTTCCGGCATTCTGCGGCCAAGCTCGCGTAGCGCGATCATCGCACCGGAGGCCATTTCATCATTTGCACAGGCTACCGCAGTAAATTTTGCGCCGCGGGCAACCAATGCACGAATCCCCTCCGTACCGGATTTGGCCTGAAAGTTTCCCTCATAGGTAAGGTTGTCGGTGTATTCAACCCCCATGTCTGCAAGGGCCTGTTGGTGGCCGGTTAAACGCTTTTTACCATCGGCTTTAAACAGCGAACCAGCAATATAGGCGATTTGTGTGTGACCAATGTCGAGGAGATGACGAGTGGCAAGGTACCCACCCTTAACGTTGTCGAGACTAATGCAATTATCGCCGATTTCTTCAATAAAGCGGTTTACCACAACAAGGTCAACGCCCTGATGAACCAGGCTCACCAGATACTCATCACTAACGGCTTCCACATGCAAAATCAGCGCATCACAACGGCGACTGAGCAGAGCATCGATTTGTTCTTTTTCAATTTGTGCGTCGGAGTGACCGGTTGCGATCAGCATGTGTTTTTTGGCCTGCCGTAAGGCCTGCTCAGTACCGCCCATCATCGCCCCAAAGAACGAACCATGCAGTTCTGGCACCACATACCCAATGGTATGGGTTTTATTGGATGCCAGTGAAGCGGCCACAACATTATGCCGGTAGCCAAGCTCCGCCATGGCCTGCATAACCAGTTCGCGGGTTTTCTGTTTTACCGTACCGGTATCGTTGATAACCCTTGAAACGGTGGCAGACGATACACCGGCTTTTTCGCTGACTTGTTTTATTGTGACCATAGTAACTTCGCTATACGTTTTCTCGCCGGGTTTGCCGTGCAGTTTTAAGAGCGTTGTGGATATCATCCACTCGCCGACTGTCCAGTTTATACCAACGCATCAACAACACTACCACTAAAGACATAGTTGCTGGTATTAGACAAAAAGATAAAGTAATACCATGACTTACCCGTTCATCTATATTGTTGGCTTCATAGCCATAATAGGCCAGTGCCCAACCCGCCAGTGCACTGCCCAGGGCGATGCCTAATTTAATAAAGAACACTATGGTGGAAAAGGTCATTGCGGTTAGCCGTGTGCCGGTTTGCAATTCGCCGTAGTCAGTCACATCGCCCATCTTCGACCACAGTAATGGCGAGGTCATTTGCAGCACGAACCCCCATAAAAAGTGAATCACCAAAGCCCCTACCCACATGGTCGCAGGCAGGAAATAATTTACAATACACAACCCGGCACAAGAAAGCTGTAATACTTTGTATAACAGTACTTTGTCGCAGCGCCGGGTAAATGGATGAGCCGCGGCTGCCCCAAGAATACCCCCCACCATCGCCAGCGACACAAACAGCGTGACAGCGTCTGGGCGTTGCAGCACATATTTCACGTAATAAATCGCCAGCGCATTGCGCAATACTATCCCGGTGAGTAGCACCATGCTGACAACACACAATATTCGGCACTGATCGTTATGCCAGACCGCTTTTAACTGCTCCCGCACCGGGGAGGGTTGTCCTTCGGCCGGTAACACTCTTTCCCTGGTGCCGGCGAAACACAACAGAAATAACACCATCCCAACCAGTCCCATGGTCAGCATAGTAAGCTGATAACCCCGAGCGTCGTTGCCCGCGCCATACCAATTCACCATTGGCAGCGTGCAAAGCGACACAATCAGTCCGCCCAACATGGCAAACACAAAGCGATAAGACTGCACCGACACCCGCTCTAGTGGGCTTGCAGTTATCACACCGCCAAGCGCGGAATAGGGAATATTAATTGCGGTATACATCAGCATTAACAGCACATAGCTGGCGATGGCGTAAATCAACTTACCGTTGTAATCCGTATCAGGGGTGGTGAAAGCGATCACGCTGATAAGTGCAAATGGCAAAGCCATCCACAGCAAATAGGGCCGGTAAGCGCCCCACCGGGTACGGGTTTTATCGGCCAGCGACCCCATCAACGGATCGGTTACCGCATCAATCAGCCGTACTAATAAAAAGATACTACCAACGGTCACGGGATTGAGCCCAACCACATCGGTGTAGTAGAAAGTAAGAAACAAAATGACCGTCTGAAAGACAAAGTTGCTTGCTGTATCGCCAAGCCCGTATGCAACTTTTTCTTTTACACTAATCATTAAATGTCCAGACAGCTGTGGATTTTAGCGGCGTTGTTTAAGCCATTCACTGAGTTTCAGAGCGCTTTGCTTCGGCAGTCGCTGTTGTGTGGTGAAGTCCACATGCACAATGCCAAACCGTTTGAGATACCCTTGCGCCCATTCAAAATTATCCAACAGGCTCCACACAAAGTACCCTCTGATATCCACGCCTTTTTCCATTGCTGCGGCAACAGCCTGCATGTGGTCCTGTAAATAACCCATCCGCACTTTATCATGCACCTGACCGTCTTGTATCACGTCATCTTCGGCCATACCGTTCTCGGTAATAAGAAGTGGCGGCAAATCATATTCATTATGAAGCTGGAGCAATAAATCACACAAGCCTTGTGGATAAATTTCCCAATTCATTGCAGTGACAGGTACGTTGTCATCAGGCGGCAGGATCTCAAAGTGGCCTCCCGGGCGGGCCTGCACCAAAGCCCGGGTATAATAATTAACCCCGAGATACGCCATGGGCGCAGCAATTATTTCCATGTCACCCGGCTCAATTAATGGCTTTTCAGCTTCGGGTAAAGTGTTCAGCAGCGGCGGGTATTTAGCCGTTAACGCAGGGCTCACATACCAGTCGTTAAAATGGGCTTTAGCCAGTAAGGTAGCCTGCTTATCAGCTTCACTGTCAGTAACCGGATAGTAAGTGGTAAAATTAAGCACCAGGCCGCTTGGAATATCCGGGCAGACCTCGTTAAGTTCTTGCATGGCGAGTCCATGAGCAAGCAGAAGATGATGAGCGGCCTTTTTACCGTATTGCTTGCCAATTTTACCCGGCGCATGAATGCCTGTTTCGTAACCAAGGAATGCGCTGCAATAAGGCTCATTAAGCGTAGTGTAAGCACTCACTCTATCACCAAATGCGGAGGCTACAATGCGGCTGTATTGGGCAAAAGCGTAGGCCGTAGCGCGGTTAAGCCAGCCGCCCTTATCTTCCAGAAATTGCGGTAACTCCCAGTGATAAAGCGTAACATACGCCTTCCGGCCTCGTCGTTGCAATTCATCAAGTATTTTAAGATAAAAGGCCAAACCTTCCTGATTAACACTGCCGTCCGCGCAAATGATCCTTGGCCAACAAACAGAAAACCGATAGGCATCAAAACCCAGTTCATCAATCAGCGCAATATCCTGTTGCCACAGATGATAATGATCACAGGCCGTGCGGCCATCGGAGTTATCCTTTACTGCGCCGGGCACCTGGCAGAATGTGTCCCATATACAGGGCTCGCGCAACTCGCTGGCACCTTCGATCTGAAACGACGAAGTAGCTACCCCAACGGTAAAGTTCGGTTCACCAAGCGCACTACTGATTGAAAAATCTTTACTCATCTTACATTTACGCACCTAACGCAGTGATTTACGTTAGCGTGCGGCCACCTCTTGCAGAATAACACTATGAGAAATCAGAGTTTAAGTGTAAGCGCTTTCATTTTTTATACAAGTTATTTACATTCTAAATCAGTTGCGGGTCGCTGGCGTTGTAATAGCAGAGTTACAACAACGCTCAACATAATGGTACTCAAACGTAAAAGGTTAGCGAACTGATCGCCCGCTGCCGTAGTGTCGACCTGCCAGATCACCCAACATGCATTCATCACAGTGTGTAGAGTAACCACTAGCCATAAATTATGCTGCCAAACCACAAACAACCACGCAAACCATAAACCGCCCACCGCGGTAAACAAACTGGCCATTACCGCCTCCGCGAGCGTTGCGCCCTGAAACCAGTGACCAATACCAAATAACGCAGCATTGATCAGCGCTGCAGGCAACCATCGCCAGCCAGCCACCCTAATCAACATGCCCACCAAAAAGCCACGAAACATCAGCTCTTCAAGAAAGCCAGGTAGAAGCGCTTTTGTGACTAATAAAGCAGGCGCAAACTGAGCGGGAGCATCGGAAAAAGTAAATCCGACCAGCATGGGCGAAACAAAAACCAGCCCCCAGAGTACACCCACTCTTACGGAAGACGACAACCCGGTAATCGATAACAAGCGTTTCCCCAATAAAGGCCAGCATGCAGCAATGGTAAGAATCCAGATCATGTACGAAAATCCGTAATCCGACCGATATTGCGCAGGTACCCATGAAGAGATATGCGTTGCAATGTAAAAAACGGCCAGTATCAGTAGTGAGTATGTCAGCTTCCGTGATGTCATAATGGTGCCTGCCTGTAAAGGTTACTGTTATGACAAAGCGTATAACTCTATTCAGCACATCACATGTGCCAAAAGTCACGTAAACAAAATTACGTTACCAGGCGGCCGTTTTTGCTCACGATTCACAGGACGTATGTCACCTGTAAATAAAGCAAACCAGCCAATGTAAAGGCTTTCAACATTTCATTAAGAGCGACTGTTAATCATTGTCAATTGCTCGCAATTAAGCCATGATTTTCACAATCACCAGTTAATTAAGCAGTTTTATTATTTATTTAAAATACTCCCTGAGCTATTTTCTTACTAAAAATGTAAGCGCTTGCATTTTGAAATTTATACCTATACTCTCTCAACAAATTATTAACATTCGTTCATTGGTTTCACAGTGTTCAGGCATCTGCAAGGGTTATAATCCGGAGAATAATAATGAAATCAATTACTTTGTCAGTGGCTGCAGCAGCCATTGGGGTTGCAGCGTTAACCGCTTGCAGCACATCAGAAACTGACAGCCAGTTTGCCAATACCGTCACAGTTCCGGATTACTGGCCACAAATTCAATCGCCTATCACTAAAAAGCAAGCCGTTGAAGCCAAGGTGGAAGCGCTGCTGGCCGACATGACGGTAGAGCAAATAGTCGCGTACTGGTCGCCGGTGATGGCGCGCACAACATTGGTAAGCAATCCGGTGGCTGGACCATTACCTGGCAGGGCACCGGCAATGAAAACAGTGACTTCCCGGGGGCCACCTCTATTTACACCGGCATTGAGCAAACCGTTGAAGCCGCGGGCGGTGAGGCTGAATTAAGCATAGATGGCAGCTTCACAGAAAAGCCCGATGTAGCCATTGTGGTATTTGGCGAAACACCCTATGCCGAAGGTAACGGTGATATTGCCAATGTGGAATACCAGCGTGGCGATAAACAAGACCTGGCGCTGCTCAACTCCCTTAAAGCGCAGGGTATTCCGGTGGTTTCGGTATTCATTACCGGTCGCCCGTTGTGGGTAACGCCTGAACTAAACGCCTCCGATGCCTTTGTGGTTGCCTGGTTACCCGGCTCAGAAGGCGGCGGTGTAGCCGACGTATTGTTCAGTAAACCAGACGGCTCAGTAAACTACCCTATGCATGGTAAGCTGTCGTTCTCATGGCCTGCCGATCCATTTCAAAACCCCATAAATAAAGGCGATGGTAAACAACCGCTATTTGCCTACGACTACGGCCTGAGCTACGGTGAAAACGCCGAACTGCCGCAACTCGATGAATCTGTGAATAGCGCCGCCAACGCCGCCGGCGATGCGGTAATTTTTCAGCAGAGCGTACAACAGCCGTGGTCACTTATCGCCACCAGCGCCGGTGAGCAAGGCGCAATGAACAGTAACGTACTGAATGTTAATACCCTTAGCATCCGCACTGCCGACCGCCACGTGCAGGAAGATACACTGCAGATTGAGTTCGGCAGCAGCGAAGACAGCATCCGCTTCTTCTCGCCTTTCCCGGAAGATCTGCTCGATTACGCTGTGCCAACAGGTGTACTGGCCTTTGATATTCAGCGTTCAGCAACAACCGGGATGACCGTTTCCATGTCTTGTGGTGATGGCTGCGAAGCTGAACTGGCCCTGGACGACTTCATCACTGCTGACAACAACTGGCAGAGCGTAGCGATTCCACTGAGCTGCTTTGTTGATAAGGGCGTTAACCTGCGTGAGATATATGTGCCCATGGCACTCTCCGCCGAGGATGCTACCGAGTTTAAACTGTCAGATATCCGCTTTACCCGGGTAGAAACGCCTGTCGCCTGCCCTGGCTCCTGAGTGTGTGCCCTGTGGCCGGGACCATTTGATTGGCCCGGTCACCCTCCCGGGGCTTTACGCTACTTAGCATTATCCCTGCAATGCTCTCCGGGCATTTCAAATTCTATTGTTGTATGGTCCAGGTTAAAGGGTTCAAGGGCTTTGGCGACCTGAGCTTTTAATTCAATCAGAGCAGACACATCAATGCGCTTATCCAGCTCAAGATGTGCGGTAAGCACATGACTGGCGCCATCCAGAGACCAGAAATGAACATGGTGCAAAGCACCCACGTGCTCAATTTCCTGTAACGAAGCTAAAATAGCAGCGCGCTTATTGCTATCAGGGTTCACCTGAAGAAATAGCTTCACCGTATGAATAACGTGCTTCACAACGTTAAACAAAATAAACAAGGTAAACACTACCGACAGCAGTGGATCCAGTATTGGCCAGTCAACAAACTGCAGCACGATAGCGACTATCAACACCGCCACCCAGCCGAGTAAATCTTCCAGTAAATGCCAGTTGAGAACCTTCTCGTTTAAGGTGTCTCCACCATGCAGCTTGTAAGCTGCGAAACCATTTGCCGCAATGCCTAAGATGGCCAGCACAATCATGCCCTCAGTCACTGGCATTTCAGGTGACCACAAACGAGGAATGGCTTCAGTCAGCACCCAGACCGACCCCACAACCAGGATCAAACCATTAATCAAAGCGCCCAGTAAGCTAAGGCGCTTAAACCCATAGGAATACTGTTCGGTAGCGTCGCGTTTACCTACTTTACTCAGGTACCAGGCAAGGCCAATCGCCAGCGAGTCACCCAAATCGTGAACCGCATCGGCCATTATCGCCACACTGTTGGTTAACCAGCCGCCGATAAACTCGATAATGGTAAAGATGAAATTGAGCCAGAACGCCCAGCTGATTCTGTCTTCGGCAATATCATGATGGTGATGGTGGTGATGACCATGGTCATGAGCGTGAGAATGATGATGGTGGTCGTGCTCCTGGCCATGTGTGCTCATATTGGAAACTCTGCAACGGGTTGAAATCTAATGAGCTATCAGCATAGCCATTACCCTGCTATCTGATCAATGGGTTTATCGGCTCATAACGAAACGTCGTCGTTCTGATATCGGAATGTGGGCAGTCTGCGCGAAGCCCCTCGGCTCCTAAAAGTAACCAATCCTCTCTGTGTGCCCGCCCTACAGAGTGCCCTTTTGACAGGTCTAAACACAAAGACTCACGACTGGCGGGTAGCAGCAAATGCCCTGCCGGATTCATCTTTAGCCAGTGCCACGCGGAAAACATTTCGGTTTCGGGCGGCGTATGATAACCAAAGTGCACAATTGGCCGACGCGCAAATAGCATAAATTGCTCACCGGTACCTAACAGGGCAATTTCGCTATTGGCGGGCACACTGCTGTCTATTACCTGCCATACTCCGGCTGGTGTGCGAATGGGGTTAAGTAAGCTAGCAAATCCCACACTGTAACTGCACCATACTACCAGCATAGTTACGCCCCAGGCCTGCCAGCCTGCTCTGCGGCGCACCACAAACAATGCTACCAATACAGCCAGCCCGGTGGTCAGAAACAGGCCGCTGCCATCCACTTCATAACGTTGATTAAGTTTAGCAACGGGCCCGGTATCAACCAAACCCAGTAACCCCAACACAAACAAGCTACCACCAATCAGTAAAGGTATCCCCCACAGGATGCGGGACAACCACTTTTTGTCCGCGGTGTGCGGCATGTAAGGCGCCATGGCCAACGCCAGCATCGGTAGCGCCGGCAGGATATAGACCCCACGCTTGCCCGGACTCATGCTAAAAAACACCAGCACCAGCAACACAAACCCCAGCGGCATCACAATGCGTGCGTCATTTTTTCTCCAGGCGCTGCGCCAGTGTGGCCATTGCCAGGGTAATAACACCACCAGCGGTAGCCACGCCCAGGGCACAACGTTTATCAGAAAGTACCAGAATGGCTTGATGTGGTGCCAGGAGTTGGCGTATCGGGTGACTGTCTGTTTCATCAGGATATTGTCACGATAAGCGTTATAGGCCGGATCTAACCGGCCATCCACAGCCAGCAACATTGGCAGTAGCCACAGCAACAATGTTACCAGCATGGTCAGTACACCTGTTGCCCACCATCCCCAATGATATCGCTTTGGTAAAGTTTGCAGCGGAGTCTGACGCCACAACACAAGAGCATAGGGCAGCAACATTAACAGTGCTAAAAAACCAACCCCTTTGGTCATAATACCCAATCCCATGGCCACACATCCTGCCAGCCACCAGGTAATATGACCATTAGGACAAAGCGTCGCCCGCAGTAAGCCATAGCAGCCCAGCGTCACCCACATGCACACACTGGCGTCGATTTGTGCGCTTTTCGCCTGCAGAACAAACTGCACGCTGGCCAGCAGTAATCCGGCCGCCCACCAGGCTTCCCGGCTTCCCCATAAGCGGCGACATATATCAAACACCGCCAGCACGGTGACTGTGCCAGCGATGGCTGATGGTAATAAAAAGGCGATATACAGCGAGCCAGTAAGAGCGTAAAAGATAGCGATAGACCACATAAATAATGGTGGTTTATCCGGATACAGCTCATTCCCTCGCATCGGAAAAAGCCATTGTCCTGTTTCCACCATGTCTTTGGCAATTAGCGCAAAACGGGGTTCATCGGCAGGCCAGGGTGCCCGCAGTCCAATGCCTAAGGCAAGCAGTAAAAAGGTCAGTAAGCCAAGCCAGATCAGATCGGTGCGCTGATAGCGACTGAAAGAAGGCAGTAAATTCATGGTTAATGAGTACGTTTAAACGGTGCTGACTGGCTGTTGCTGATACCAGCGATAAAGGTGTGCTCCTAGCAACACCGAACACACCAGTAAGCTCAGGCTGACGCTGATTTGCCACGAAGACATCTGTTCCATACCCTGCCCCATGAGGGCGAATGTCAGCATCTGCGGCACGTAACCCAACGCCGATGCGCTCACAAAAGCCCGACCCTTAATGGTACTGGCACCCGCCACAATGTTGGTGAGCGCATTACTGCCAATGGGTAGTAACCTTATCGCCAGGGTCGCGGTATAGGGTTTTCCGGCCAGCAACGGATGGAGTTTTGCAATTACGCCGGGAAAGCGGCGTCTCACCCAAGCCTGTAAAAAGTAACGGGAAATCATAAAAGTGGTTGCGCAGGCAATAGCGGCCATCGCGGTGGAAAGCAGCGTACCAGCTGTTACGCCCAGCAGGCCACCGCCAATAAAAGCCACTATCTGACGGGGGAACCCTACCAGCATCAGCAACACGCCGCTCACTACCAACAGGGGCCAGCCAAGAACGCCCTGCGCGGTAAGCCACTGCTCTACGGCCTGGGGATCGGCATATTCACCGAGGCTCGCCATTTTTACCAAGCCGGCGATAACCAGACAAGCGATCAGCGGTTTTAACAGCGCTCGTATACTTGCTTGCAAACGATTTATAGTACTGGCTTTAGGCATTAATCGGTCACTTCCTGAGGATGAGGACATTTCGCCCGCCTAAGTAACCATATAACACCAAATAAATCCACAATCCCCACGCCAAGCCGACTCAACATGGTGTAATTGGATGTTCCGCAGTGGCGGTCACGGTGATTAACCTCCACCACAAAAACGCGTCCTTCAAGACGCTTTACCAGCGCCGGCAGGAAACGATGCATATGATCGAAGTAAGGCAAAGATAAGAACGTGCTGCGCGGAATTAATTTTAAACCGCAGCCGGTATCGGGCGTTTCATCGTGTAACAGGCGCTGGCGTACCCGATTGGCAATACGCGATTGCAGTCGCTTCCAGGCAGTATCCTTACGATTTTTGCGATAGCCAGCCACACAAAAATCGGTTCCTATCGGCTGGCGCTCGGCGACCTCAACAAAACGCGGGATATCCGCCGGATCGTTCTGACCATCAGCATCAAGAGTGATAATCCATTCATAGCGGGCGTAACGCACCCCGGTCATGATTGCGGTAGACTGCCCCATGGATTTTTCATGCTGAACTACACGCAGGCAAACTGGCAATTGGTTTGCAAGTTCACGTATTTCACTGAGCGTACCATCCGTACTGCCATCATCCACATAGACTATTTCAAACTCAATGTCCGGCGGCGTGTGCTGAGTAATCTCAGTCACCAACGGCCGGATATTGCCCTGTTCATTTTTTGCCGGTATCACAAAAGAAACGTTCACAACTCACCACATGTTATTGTTTTCACAATAAGCTACCTGAGTTTTCTTAAGACAAGCTTAAGCTTTGAAATAAGTAATGGCGGTGACCAGGCCACAGCGGCTGACTAAATAATGCCGCTATCAATCACCGGTGTAACCCAGTAGCGAATACGATGCTGTAACGATAATGCCGCCAGGGCAGCCGTTAAACTATCCAGCTCTTTATGCTGCAGGCGAATATCAATGCGGCACACCGAGCGATGCCCGGCTACCTGCTCACTCACCGTATAATTAGCGTGTTCCTTGCTGTAGCCTTCAATACCATGCATGGAGAACCCGCCAACAAACGGCTGGCATAATAAACAATCCACCACGTTATCTACGGTCTCAGGATCCACAAAGCAGCTAAAAATGCATTGTTCAGTCATGATGTTTGCGCTCCAGAGTGAAATACAGAATCGGCAGAATGATAAGTGTTACCAGAGTAGAAGAAAGCAGGCCGCCAATCACCACAATGGCCAGCGGCTTTTGGATTTCTGAGCCCGGACCGGTAGCAAAGGCCAGTGGCATTAAGCCAAAGATAGCCGTGGTTGCCGTCATCAGGATAGGCCGCAGGCGGTCTTTTGCGCCCTGGATGATGTGCTCTTTAAAATCACCCGCCAGCTTCGCCAACTGCTGAAAATGCGACAGCATCACCACGCCGTTAAGTACCGCCACGCCAAGCAGGGCAATAAATCCAACTGAGGCTGGTACCGACAGGTATTCACCGGTAAACCACAGCGCAAACACACCACCTACCAGTGCAAACGGGATATTGGCCAGGATCAGCAGCGCCAGTTTCAGCTCTTTAAGCTGGGTAAACAGGATAATCAGGATAACGCCCAGCACCAGCGGAATGATGGTCAGCAGGTTATTGGTTGCACGGATCTGATTTTCAAACTCGCCGCCATAGCTTACCGTGTAGCCAGTAGGTAGAGACACACTGTTTCTCACCTCTTCTGCCACTTCTTCAACAAAAGACGCCAGGTCACGATTTTCTACATTGGCACTCACCATCACATACCGTAAGGCATCTTCCCGTTCAATCACCGCAGGGCCTTCTACCCGCTCAAGCTCTGCCACCTGAGATAACGCCAGCAAGGTGCCATCGGGTAGCTGGATTGGCAGGTTGGCCAGTTCGATATCGCTGCCTATTGCCGCAATTCCCTCACGCTGGTTAGAAAACATCAGCGGCGTAACGATGCGACCGTTGATGATGTCGGTAACCTGCACGCCGTTCACCTGCATTTGGAGATAGTCAGACAGCTCGGTGAGCGACATATCAAACCTTAGTGCGATATCCATTTTCGGCTTAATGCGCAAATAATCGCCGCCTTCCATCAGCGTTTTGTTTACGTCTATCGCGCCCTGCACGCTTTCCGTTACGTTCGCGACCTCACTGGCCACTTCCGTGAGACGGGCAATGTCATCACCAAAGATTTTGATGCTTACCATGCCGGTACTGCCGGTAAGCATTTCGGATACGCGCATTTGAATCGGCTGGGTGAAGCCGTAGTTAATGCCAGGGAAGCCTTTTAATACCTCACGAATAGCATTGGCCAGTTCGGCCTTGGTGTCGAAGCGCCACTCATCGGTGGGGGCAAGCTGCATAAACACATCGGTTTCATTAAGGCTCATGGGATCAAGCCCCAGTTCGTCCGAGCCGGTGCGCGCCACAATTTGCTTAATCTCGGGGATTTCGGCAAGTAGTGCCTCTTCAATTTGTTTATCCAGCGCTAATGATGCAGATAGCGACAGCGTCGGTGATTTTTCCAGTTGCACAATCAGGTCACCCTCATCCAGGGTTGGCATAAAGGTTTTGCCTAACTGTGTAAAGGCCAGCACGGTGAGGGCCAGGGTTACTGCCATCGCAATAAACAGGGTTTTGGGTACCGCAATGGCTTTTCGCAAAGCGCTTTCAAAGCCGTTTTGTAATGCCTGTAAATAACCCGGCAGTTGCTGCGGCGCTTTGCTTACAAAGAACGACGCCAACACCGGAATAATGGTAAAGGCACTTACCAGCGCTACCGCCATAGCAAACATGATCGTCATGGCTACCGGACTGAATAATTTGCCCTCAAGACCGGTTAAGGTTAGCAAAGGCGTAAAGACCACCAGCACAATCAGCGTACCGGCGATGACCGGCGTGGCAACCGCTTTAGCAGAACGATAAATTACATGCAGCCTTGGCAAAGGCACGCCACGAGAGAGCTGCGAAACAATATTCTCCACCACCACTACCGAGGCATCGACCAGCATGCCAATGGCAATCACCAATCCGCCAAGGCTCATAAGGTTTGCGGTAAGGTTAGTCACGCTCATTAAGTAAAAGGTAATAAGTACCGCTACCGGGATAACACAGGCCACCACAAACGACGCGCCAATCTGGCCAAGAAACACCGCAAGCAGTATTACAACAATCACAATTGCCTGGCCAAGCGCACTGGTGATGGTTCCCACCGCGGTATCAATCAGGTTTTTGCGGTTATAAAACACGTTTACCTCGGTGCCCGCAGGTAAGCCGGGCTTAATTTGCGCGAGCTTTGCCTGTACCGCTTCCACCACTTCGGCGGTATTACTGTTTTTGAGCGCGACAATCAGCGCTTCGGTAGTTTCCTTACCGTCTTTAGTCACACCGCCATAACGGGCCAGGCTGCCTACTGACAAACGGCCAATATCGTCAAGCCTTATGGCGCTGCCCTCTTTAATCGCAACAACACGTTCTGCCACGTCTTCCAACTGAGTGAAACGCCCTTCGCTACGCACAATTAACGTGTCATTGCCTACCTCTATGCGGCCGATGCTGCCGTTGATATTAGACCGGGTAAGGGCATCGGCTACGTCGGGCAGTGTGAGCCCGAAAGCACTCATGCGCTGCACATCCGGAGTGAACTGCACGGTTTTGGTATAGCCGCCCAGTACATTGACCTCTGCCACCCCGGCAACTGTGCGCAGGGCGGGGCGGACTTGCCAATCCAATAAATGCTTGCGCTCCATGAGCGACAGGTTCGGATTTTCCAAGGTCAGCATAAACATTTCACTGAGCGGTGTACTCATTGGCGCAATACCACCATCTACCGTGGGCGGTAATTCGCTCCACAGATTATTCAGGCGTTCCGCCACCTGCTGGCGGGCCCAGTAAATGTCGGTACCTTCCACAAAATCCAGGGTAATAGAGGTAATGGCGTATTTGGTGGTTGAACGCAGTACCGCTTTATCTGGGATCCCCAGCAATTCGGTTTCCAGTGGCTGGGTAATTTGCGCCTCAATTTCTTCGGCGGTCATACCCGGCGCTTTAATAATCACGTTAACCTGTGTAGGGGAAATATCCGGAAACGCATCCACCGGTAGTTTCAACCACGCACTTACCCCGGCTGTCAGGGCTACAGCGAACATCGCCAGCACGAAAATGCGCTGACTTAGGGAAAATTGGATCCAGCGGGCAATCATCTATTCGCCTCCCAGACCCAGTAAAATGCCTTGTACCGCACTCACCGACGAGGTGAGTACCTGCGCGTTCTTAAGCTGTTCACTATCGGCAATAAGCAGTTGACCATCATGGCGTCCCAGCACGGTGACCGCCACCGGCACTAACTCAGCGCCCTCTTTCGCCAAGGCATAATACTCACCTTCAAAGAAATAAACGCTTGAGGCAGGCACAGCAAGGCCCGCCTGTTCAATCACCGGCGTTACCATAACCGCATCAGCAAAACTCAGCCCACAGTCGGCATTGCCGGTAACCGGGGCGCTCCACAACCGGCTGACAAGACCACTGCTTAAGCGTTCGCGATAGGCTACGTCCAGATGACAAGTGCCCATTGTTAATGCCGAGACCTTATCAGCAAGCTCGGATGGCAGTTGCACTCTTAAGCGCAAAGCGCTTTGTTCAATCACCTCACCATACACAAACGCTTCGTTATCGAGTTGTTCACCAGCCGGTATAAACACGCCGGCAACAGGCGCGGTCAGTAACGCGGAATCTTCATCAGCTGACCGCTGTAACAACTCTTCGGCATGTTCAAGATGGCCCAGTTCGAGCTTGCTGGCAAAGTAGTGATCGGTAATCGCCTGCCAGGTTTGCTGGTTAATGGACTTATTGTTAAATAACGGTAAGTTTTGCTGATAACGCTGCTCAGCGTGACGGTATATCTCTTTTTGGGCTTTTAGCATTTCGTAGAAATGATGAACCTCGCTGCCGGTTAATTTAACCAGCGGGGTATTGGCCGCCACAGAGGCTTGTGGCGCTACCAGGTATTGCTGCTGTAATACCCGAAACGGCAATACCAGTTGATACCCATTGCCCGGCAGATAGCTTACTTCACCGCTTACTGCCGGTGTTGGCACAGCAGGCACAATCTGCGGCGCTGCAAAGTTCAGTGACAGGCGCCCCAGAGATTCAAGGGAAATCCGCTGGTTTTGCGCTGTAGCAGTAGAGACTGTCAGCACTAACAAAAGAAAAGAGAAAAACGATTTCATAGCACTTGCCCTGCCAGTTGATTAATTTGTGCAACCCGTTGTTGCTGAGAAAGTTTGAGCTGATCCAGTTGATAGGTGCGGTCGCGCTGTTCCAGCAACGATTGCAGCCAGTTGCTTTGCTCCAGCTCACTGCTCTGCTTTAGCTGCGCCAGTTGCTCAACAATTTGCTCGCCTATGGCAACCTGCTGCTCGCCAATAGCAATTTGCTCTTCCAGCGATGTCAGACTGGCCATATTGGTACTGACCTGCTGTTGCAAGGTAATTCGCAGGTTCATCAGTGATTGTGAAAGTGCCAAATCGGTTTGCTGCCAGGCCTGCAGATCCTGCGGGTTGGCAGGCATTTCAAGGGCCAGCGGGATGCCTACCGCAATACCTACCTGATTTTCGTCGCCCATCACGCTTTGTAAGCGGCGCGCCACCAGCGCAACATCCCAGTTGCTCTGACTTTGCCGGCCATACTGATAGGCCGCTGCGGCGTATTGCTTTTGTAAGCTCAGGAGTTTCAGTTCGGGGTGGCTGTTAAGCGCAGCGTCGAGACTATCGGGTACCGTTTCTGTCATATTAGCGGGTAAGGTGTGGGAGCCGGTGAGCTCGGTGTAGGCACGCATTGTTCCGTCCAATTCCGCTTTGGCATTAACCAGTGCCTGCTGCACATCTAGTTGCTGCTGTTGCCACTGCAAATAGGCTAAGCGGGATAGCTCACCTGCGTTAAACCGCTCGGTTAACTGAGTGCCCAGCCGGGACAGCCACACCTGCTTATCACTCAGGGCGTTAACCTGCTGACGCGCCATGGCAGCATCCCAGGCACGCTGTCTCACCAGCCCGGAAATCAGCAGAGCCTGCTGACGCTGCCGGGCAACCATGATGGCCTGATTGGTCAGCTCCATCTGATCAAATAAATCCAGATTATCCGGGCGCTGTAATTGTACACCGAGCCGTACTTCAAGCTCATCGGTACCGGTAGCCAGGTTAGATTGTAGCGCGGAGACTTCCAGCGTCGGCGCGCCGATGAGCCAGCGACTCAGCGACGAGCTTTGATGGGCCATCCAGTCAGAGGAATAACTCTGCTCGACGCGCTGTTGAGCCTGCACGCGCAGCGCCGCTAAATCGGCGATTTCTGAAGCCTTAAGATGAGCAGAGAAGCAGCCACTCAGTATCAGAATGATACTGGTGGTTAAGAACACGAATACATGTTGAAAATACATAGCAATAGTCCCTGTAAGAGGGAATCAAGATGACAGAATATGCCCCTCCCGCCTATCGGACATCTGGCCCATAAGATCCTATAACACTGATTTTATTGACTTATTCAGTGCAGATTTTGCGACTGGCTAATACGGTTCTGATAGGTCAGAAGCACGCCATCGAGGTCGACACCGGCCTGATCGCCGGCCTGTTTTATTTCATGCTGATTAAGCCCCTGCTCCCAACGAGCAAGGGCCCACAAATGCAATACCCGGGTACCGGTTCGACAGATGGCATGGACCCGGCCTGTAGCGCCCAGCAGAATTCGACCGAATTTAGCGACATCCTGAGCACTGTAGTGACCACTTACTACTGGAATAAAGTGGTATTCCAGGGCAGCCTCCCGGGCCCATACTCGTAATATGGCATCCGGCACCTGATTGGGTTCTTCGAAATCAGGGCGGCCATTTATCAGCGTGGTAACGCCCTGCCGGGCGAGCGTATGAACGTCGTCCTTGGTTAGCGGTCCCGAAACACTAAAGTGATGATTGATAGTACGAATATTCAAACCGGTACCTCCACAAAGTACAGCGTGTATAGCGAAGAAAGAAAGATGAAGCTGCCCACCACAATTAACATGACGCCAAAACCTTTTTTCAGTTGCTGCTGAGGTAAACGCCCGCCAAGTTTTGCGCCAAACAGGGAACCGGCTGCGCCGATAATCACCATTAGCGCAATGAGCTGAAAGTCGAAGGGCAGCTCACCAAGCTGGCTGAACAAATACACGTATTTGCCAAACCCCACTACCGACTGCATCACAATAATCGCCAGGCTGGTGCCCACGGCCTGGCGCATAGACACGCCACCAAGGGCCAATAGTGCCGGTACAATTAAAAAGCCACCGCCAACCCCAACTAAACCTGCAATCATGCCCACCACCACAGCGGCCGGAACCAGCTTTGTCAATGACACGTCATTACTGGCAGCAACGTTAACGGGCTTGAGCATAAAGCGACTGGCAAGCAGCATAATAATCGCGAACAGCACTAACTGCGCCAGACCACTGAAGTACTGGGAAAGTTGCGCTCCCAGATAGGTACCGACCATACTCGGTAAACCAAAACTGACCACTTTGTGCCAGGCCACCAGACCAGCCCGCTGTTGACGCCATACCCCTGCCAGCGCAATACCGCCCACAATTAACAGGGATTCCGCAATCGCCACTTTAGGCGGGCGCTCAACCACATAGGTCAATAGCGGCACAGTGAGGATCGAACCACCAGAGCCAAGCAGGCCAAGACTCACGCCAATCACAATGGCGCCGATTAGGGTGAACAGCATGACTACGACTTAACCGTCAGGGGGATTTTCAGGTAACACTTGCCATTGTCTTCCGCTGGCGGCATCTGGCCCGCTCTGACATTCACTTGAATTGCCGGCAGCAGCAATTTAGGCACCGCGAGTGTGGCATCCCGCGCTTCCCGCATGGCCACAAAATCGGCCTGGCTGACGCCATCTTTTACATGAATATTGTTGCGGCGCTGCTCAATTACCGAGGTTTCCCAGGCGAAGTGATCCCGCGTAGGGCTCTTATAGTCATGCCCTACAAACATCCGGGTAGTCTCCGGCAGGGCCAGGATTTTACGGATAGACTGATATAGGGTTTGTGCACTGCCGTTAGGAAAGTCCGCCCGGGCCGTGCCGTAATCCGGCATAAACAGGGTATCGCCCACAAACACCGCATCTTCTATGTAGTAAGACACACAAGCCGGGGTGTGACCGGGCGTATGCAGTACTTCAACATCAAGGTGCCCCAGCGTAATTACTTCCCCGTCGACAAACAGCTGGTCAAACTGACTACCGTCGGTGGGAAACGTGCTTTCCAGGTTATAAATGGCTTTAAACGTGGATTGTACCCGGCGAATATGATCGCCTACGCCAATCAGCCCGCCGAGCTTTTCCTTGATGTAAGGAGCGGCAGTGAGGTGGTCGGCATGGGCGTGGGTTTCCAGGATCCATTCCAGTGTTAAGCCATTTTTGTCAACGTAACTGACAACTTTGTCAGCGAATTCATGGGAAATCTGCCCGGCTGCGGCGTCGTAGTCGAGTACCGGGTCGATAATTGCGCAGCTGTTAGTGGCACGGTCAGTTACCACGTAGGTCACGGTAAACGTGGGATCATGGAAAAATGGCGTGATCTGAATTTTGCTCATTTGCCGGCTCTCTGTATCAAAATAGAATGGGTCTTTAGTGTGATACAGCAAAAGCTTTGCCAGCTGGCCCGGACGCTATCCATAACTGCGTATAACAACGCCAAAGAAAAGCTTAATTAATTGATTATTAAAGATTTATATTATTTAGGATTTTTTAATTTTAATGGCATAATTCGCCAAATACGTTGTTGAGCAGGTACCCTCTGCCGGCTTTAACAATGACGTTTTCCAACCCTTATGCGTTAGCTCGCAAACCCAGCTAATCACTGGTTGTTTTGCACATTGTGTGGAGCTGTATACCAATCCGCATAGGAGTTTACCCACTCAGCCAGACTGGCAGGCTTTGTGGCAAGGCTTGGGTGCGCAGGTTTGGTGGTTCCAAATCAAGCAACCATAACAAAGCCGGAAAGTTTGCCAGGCTGGCCCGAAGGGAGTGGCCAAAACGACTTATATCTGTGTTGCGCCCTCTGGACATAGAATGGCTATGCCCCAGAGAACGCGTCGTGATCTAAGTCGTTTTGTCTCACTCTGAGAGGGTAAACTCCTATGCGGATTGGTATTATGTTGTCTTGTGTGGATTGTGGTGCCTGTTGCGCCACCTTTCGGGTGTCTTTTTACTGGGCGGAGTCCGACCCGTTTGCCGGAGGTTCGGTTCCGGCCAAACTGACTACTAAAATTTCGCCAAACCTGGTGTCGATGGCAGGTACTAATCAGCCTGACCCAAGGTGTGTAGCCCTGACAGGCGAAATTGGTAAACAGGTTAGTTGCAGTATTTATGAACAACGCTCGTCAACCTGCCGGGAATTTGAGGCCGGCTCGGCCGATTGTTTAAAGGCCCGGCTAAAGCATGGGATCACTGACGATGTTATCCCTATCCGCGTTGCCTGAAAATATTAACTGGGCGGATTTAGTATCAGCGTGTCTTTGCATTGCAGTTCAGCCGGATACACGTGGCTGGCAATGATGATAAGACGCGTTGCGGCTTCCTGTTGTAACAAGGCAACCAGTTGGCCCACCGCTGCTCCATCGAGCCCCTCAAAGGGTTCATCCAGCAGCCACACTGGTGACTGGATAAGCATTGCTCGTGCTATGCCTAAGCGCTTGCGCTCGCCGCCTGATAATACGCGGCCGCCCGGGCCGAGCCACTCGCCCAGGTCGTTAAGCTGAGCCAGGCCAACTTTGGCCAGTACGTCATTAAGTTGCGTAGCCGAAAAGTCCCGCCCCAGAGTCAGGTTATGCCTGAGCGTGGCGGCGAGGATCACCGGTTGCTGCTCCAGATAAAGCCAGCCTTCAATCAGGCCCTCCCCCGGTGCATCACCATCGCAAAGGCGTTGCCCATGGCAGGCTACCAACCCGCTGATCGCCTGCATTAACTGGGATTTGCCTGCGCCGCTTGGTCCGCCAACCAGGTAAAGACCGCTGGCATCAAATTCCGCTGTCACTTTTTGCTCGGGTAGGTTCACTGAACCAAAGCCTGTAAGAGTGAGCGTGTTGGACAGTGGCACGGCGTCTGTGAGTTGCAGGGGGTCTACTGGTAGTGTTTTAAGTGCCTGTTTGCCCTGCACATACCGGTTTAGCGCAGGCTGACCATTAAAGGAGCGGCCCAGCCAGTCACCGGCGCTGAGCAACAGCATGGGCACCACCAGCAACAGCGGGTTACCGCCTTCCCCCTCAAGCTGAGTATGGATAGCCAGATAAATAATCACCAGCATCAGCGCCCAGGCAAGCCCCTGAAACACCCACAGACTCTGCAAAGTAAGCCGCTGCTGACTGGTTTCAGTTTGCCACAACACTTGTGCGGAGGGTAACTGCCTTAACTGCTCTTGCACAGTTTTTAAATGCCAGATGGCCACACTTCTGAGCACCACATCGGATTGTTCTCTGAATTCATGCTCCTGAAGCACCTGAATTTTAGCTAAAGTGAGCCCTTGCATACATAGCGCCGCCATGATCACCTGCCAGATAACGCCAAGCGCGATTGTCCAACCGGCAAAAGGGATATCCAGCACCAGCAATGTTACTGCGCTCACCACCAGCATAAGGACCGCAGAAGCCTGCTGAGAAACCCAGCCGACCCACACCGCAGCGATGGCCTCGGTATGACTGGCCAGCGCTTCAACTTCTTCACTGCGCTGGCGGATCTGCGCAGCAAACAGCCGTTCAAATAATTGCACGCGTAGCAGCGAGGTGAGTTGCAATAAATGCTTGTGGCCTACCCACATGTGGGCATAGCCACTACCAATGCGTATTAGCGCCAGCGCTCTGATCACTACCGCTGGCAGCATGTAGTTAAAATTCACCGGAGCTACAGCGCAGGCGGCAATAAACCACGATGACACAATTAAAATGGCCAGCCCGGCACCACCGTGCAGCACTGCCAGTAATACGGTAATGAAGGCTTTCACGATACTGCCTCCCCACCAGCCGTTTGCTGCACCCTGCGGTTTTCTACCTGCCAGGTACGGTTAAACCAGTCATCCGGCAGCGCCTTATGGGAAACCCATAGTACAGTTCGCCCCTGCCCCAGGGTATGAATAAGCTTGCTGAGGCTGTGATGCTGCGCCTCTGGTAGATGCGCAGTGGGCTCATCGAGCAGCCATACCGGCGCGTCAGACAATAACAAGCGTGCCAGTGCCAGACGCTGCGCCTGCCCACCAGAGATAGCAGGCACTTCAGCCAAAGGCGTATCTAGCCCGGCCGGCAGCGAATCCAGCCATGCCTTAAGCTCTACTTCACTTAGCGCCTGTTCCAGTCTGGCGGTGGTAAAAGTGCGCTGATAATTAAGATTTTCACGCAGTGTGGCGGGTAACAATACCGGATGCTGAGTGAGCATGGCCACCCGACAAGGCAAACGATAATTCCCCGTCCGCTGGCCGGCAAGGGCTTCCAGTAACAAGGTTTTACCGCTGCCAGACGGACCGGTTATGGCTACCCAGTCTCCAGGCAGCAACGTTAATGACTGGCTCGCGAGCAGGTTATCTGCAAGTTGTAAGCTAAACTGCTGCGGCTCGGTGAGTTCGTTGGCCGGTTCATTCAATTGCCCGGCTTCCAGCGCCGCAAGCCATTCACCAGCCGCATCGCGCGCGGCTTCAGCTTCGGCCTTCTGGTGATAAAACTGCCCCAGCGCCTTAAGTTCTGAAAACAGTAAGGGTGCGGTAAGTAACAGCCATAAGCCAGAATGCAGCGTAAGCTCGGGGCCTAACGAGAATTCGCCTAATAAACTAAAGCCAATAAACACTGCAATTAATGCAACGGCGATGGTCGAAAAGAAATCCAGCACGGTATTGGATAAAAACGCCACACCAACCACCTTCATGGTGCGTTCATTCAGATCGTCACTGGCTTGTTTTAATATCTTTTGTTCAATCTGATGGGTGCGAAAACTGGCCAGTAACCCAAGTGCCGTGAGGCGATCAACAAACAGACTGCCCAGCCGGGTAAGGGCAACGAAATGTTTCCGCTGAAGCGCCGCCGCACCCTTGCCTACCAAAATCATAAACAGCGGAATAAGCGGTAAGGTGATTAGCAGGCTGCCACCCACCACCGGGTTAACCACCAAAATAAACAGCAGCGCGAAAAAGGGTGTAAGCACCGCCACATATTGTTGCACCTGATAGTCGTAGCGCCAGTGAACCAACGCGCTGATGTGCCTGGTCCATACCGATTGCCAAAAGTAAGCCGAATGGGTACTGACTAACGAGGTTTGCTCTGCCACCAAACGCTCGGCAAAGCGCTTTTCAAGGCCACTAAGTAAATCGGTTTTAGCCTGCAAGGTACGCCGATAAGCATCGCCCTGCAGTAGCCAGGCCAGTAATAACGCAGCCGCCAAACCCAGCCAGTCACTCATATCCGGCTGCTGAGCCAGCACCACCCAATCGTGCATCATCGCGGCAAACAGCCAGTAGCCGGCAATTAAACACAACAGCCGGGTGGTTTTTATGGCTACCAATAAAAACAAGGTGCTGCGCGATGCAACACCCTGCTTGGTGACGGTGGCGTTAAACCACCGCGGGAGGGACTGGCTCTCTTTCACTACTGATCTTCTGGGTCTTCAGGGCGATCCAAGTTCTCAGTCGATTCTAACCACATGGCGTTAATAATGCCAAATGAACAAGCCAGTAAAACGCCTAATATCCAGGTAAAATACCACATGTTCTATTCTCCTTAGTAAATCGCGTGAGATGAGTCTAAGTCGCTGTTTTTAATGCGACCGCGCATTACGTAAAAACTATATGCTGTGTAACCCAGAATAATTGGCACAAAGATACAGGCGACAACAAACATAATTTTCAGGGTCATTTCACTGGATGTTGCATCCCACACGGTTAAGCTTGCCATTGGCATAGTGGTGCTTGGCATCAGGAACGGGAACATTGAGAAGCCCGCTGTCAGTATAATACCTGTCATCATCAGCGCGCTACTCACAAACGCCCAGCCACCGCGGCCTGCTTTGGAGAAGAAAGCGCAAGCCAGGCCCGCCCCAATACCTAACAGTGGCGCCACCACCATCCAGGGGTATTTGCTGTAGTTGGCCATCCATGCACCGGCCTCAACCGCCACTTCTTTTTTAAGCGGGTTAGAAGTGGCCAGCGTATCCACTGTTGAAGTGACCACAAAGCCATCCAGTCCAAAGGCAACCCACAGGCCAGCCAGAATGAAGAGCACCACGGTTGCTAGTGACAGCACAACAGACACGGCACGCGCCCTTACCTCAATAAAGCTGTCGGTCTTCATTTGCAGCCAGGTAGCACCGTGATTGAGGATCATTGCTACGGAAACCAAACCTGCTACCAGTGCAAATGGCGTAAGCAGGCCAAAGAACGAACCGGTATAGGTAGCTTTTAAATTGCCATCCAGCTCAAAGGGTACGCCTAATAGCAGGTTACCAAAGGCCACGCCAAAGATTAACGCAGGCACAAAGCCAGAAGTGAACAGTGCCCAGTCCCAGCTGGTACGCCAGCGCTTATCTTCTAACTTGCTGCGAAAATCAAAGCCCAGCGGACGCATCCATAAGGCAATTAAAACCAACGCCAGTGCCAGATAAAAGCCCGAGAAGGCTGTAGCATAAATCATCGGCCAGGCCGCAAAAATGGCACCACCGGCGGTGATAAACCACACCTGGTTACCGTCCCAGTGCGGACCCACTGTGTTGATCATTACCCGGCGTTCGTCGTCGTTTTTACCAATCAGGGTGAGCAGTGCGCCAACCCCCAAATCAAATCCATCGGTGATGGCAAAGCCAATCAGCAGTACGCCAACCAGCACCCACCAAATTACTCGTAGTACTTCATAATCAATCATGCGTTTGCTCCTTGAGTACCCAGGCCAATAGCATCATCCAGTTTGTTGTCATCTTCCGGTGGAACCGGCCCTTTCTTGGCGTATTTCTTCATCAGATAGAAGCCAATCACAAACATGGTTGCGTAGAACAGGGTGTAAGCCACCAGCGTAGTCACTACGTCTGACACAGACAGGTTAGACACGGCGGTGTGAACTGGTAACACTTCGGCGATAGACCAGGGCTGACGGCCATACTCGGCCACAAACCAGCCAGCTTCACAGGCAATCCACGGCAGTGGCAGCGACCATACCGCCGCTTTCAACAACCAGCGGGGCTGGGTAATACGGTGCTTAGTGCTGTAATAGAATGCCGCGATAAACAGCGCCAGCATCAAAAAGCCCGCAACAACCATCAGGCGGAAAGAGTAAAACAGAGGCGCTACCGGTGGGATGCTGTAATCCACCGCTTTTTCGAGCGCTTCTGGTGTAGGCTGAGTAATGTCGTCAGTGAAAGGTTCCAGCAGCAGCGCATAACCTAAGTCGTCTTTATTGCGCTCAAACATCTCGAGCTCTGCAGGCGTTGCTGTGCCGTCTTTCACTTTTTCCAGCTGTTTCTGTGCCTGTACGCCAGACAAAATTCGCACCCGGTGAATCTCTTTGAGGTCTTTGATCCCCATCACTTCTTCATCCAGTGAACGGGTAGCAATAATCCCCATGGCCCACGGGATCTGAATAGCGAAGTCCATTTTTTCTTCTTCGTCATTAGGAATACCGAACAAGGTAAAAGCCGCCGGCGCCGGATGAGTTTCGTACTCGGCTTCCACAGCCGCCAGTTTCACTTTTTGCACATCGCCGAGCTCGTAACCGCTTTCGTCACCTAACACAATTACCGACAGGGTAGCCGCTAAGCCAAAGCTGGCCGCAATCGCAAAAGAGCGACGGGCAAAGGCAATATGTTTATGCTTGAGCAGATAGTAACTGGAGATAGCCAGTACAAAGATGGCACCGGTGACATAGCCTGCAGAGACAGTATGGACAAATTTAACCTGGGCTACCGGGTTAAAAATCACTTCGCTGAAGCTGGTCATTTCCATGCGCATAGAATCGGTGTTGAAGCTTGCCCCCACCGGAAACTGCATCCAGCCGTTGGCAATCAAAATCCACAGCGCAGAGAAGTTTGAGCCAATGGCCACCAGCCAGGTTGCCATTAAGTGCTTCACTTTGGACATCTTGTCCCAGCCGAAGAAGAACAGGCCCACGAAGGTAGATTCTAAAAAGAATGCCATCAACCCTTCAATGGCCAACGGAGCGCCAAAAATGTCGCCCACGTAGTGAGAATAGTAAGACCAGTTCATACCAAACTGGAACTCCATCGTTAATCCGGTTGCAACGCCAATGGCAAAGTTAATCCCAAACAACTTGCCCCAGAACTGGGTCATTTGTTTGTAGATTTCTTTACCGGTCATCACATATACCGACTCCATAATGGCCAACAGGAACGTCAGACCAAGGGTCAGCGGGACAAAGATAAAGTGGAACATTGCTGTTAAAGCAAATTGTAACCGCGATAGTTCTATCAACGTATCGCTCATGGGACTCTCCTTTGATGTTTCTAATTTATAAACTGTGTATGACCATTAGCCTGATCAGAGATAACCTTGCTAAGGGTCTGAATCCGTCACGATTAAACAGACCTACCGGCCCTTATAATCACCACACTGCATAACTTGCGCCAATCAGGCAAAGGCAAATAAATTTATGATTTTTAAAGAATATTTTTATTGCTAGCGGTGCCAGACTGGAAATTAAATATGCAATCCGTTACGTAAATGTCAGATTTGACAATTGCGCGTCAGAATTGGCATTTCCTATTACGGGCAGGGCTGAACAGAAAGTAAACAACAATTCTGCGCCGCGATTAATAACGCCCAGGGAGCGATTTGTTACAACTTTAGGGGGTGATCTCAGGAGTCGGGAAGAACGGAGGTATTGGAGGCGCGTGCCCTCCATTGCAGTAAAGTCCATCTTTCATGCCATGGTTGAAAGTTCCGGCCTCACATAACAAGGGCATCACAAAAACCGCTTATGTGTGCCCAACATTTAAAGCGGAACCAGCGGATTGATGGCTAATCACTATACGCCCATCAATTAAAAAGGCAAAAGACTTACCGGTGATTAGCGGATAGCGAAAGTCTGATGACATGCATTGCACACTCGCATCAAATCCACCACATGCCGACGGACGTCTGTTTCCGGCGTCTCAGGGTCCCCGATGGCTTGCCAGTGCGGTCGCATGCTTTGCGCCATCACACGAAAAGCGGTGGGTAGCCGCTTTCCCATCCCTTGTGGGCGCTCATCCTGTTCCCGGGACTGCAGTTGGGTGATCCGGGCTTTGAGTGCTTCCCGGTCACCATCTAACAACAACTGCTGGGTATCAGTCAGCGCTTCTAACATACCGCGCATGTGGCCCAGTACAAAGGCTTTGTCTTGCGACGATAGCTCAATCACCATGCGCTCCTCTGCGGCGTAAACCGGGTTGCTGAGCAATACTGTCAGCAACGCGAATGTTAGGATGAAGCGGCCCGGGTTAGTCATCTTGCTGATACCGCACCGTAAAGGCACCACGCAAATCTCCGGCGGCAAATCCCGTAGCCTGATCCTCCGGATACCGCTGCTTTATCGCCTCTTTTACTGCCGGAGCAAGCGCAGCACCGTGACAGTTCAGGCACAGCCCGTCGGTCATAATAGGGGCCATAAACCGATATTCCCCGGCTGTGTCATCAACGTGCACCTGCACTAACGCGCCTGGCTCTAAACCCTCTTCCAACCCTTTCACCATGGCCATCAGCGATGATTTCTCCCAGCTGTCTGCACGATTTTGCGGGTTACGTACTTTTAAAGCCGTTCGCCCTACCAGCCAGCCATCGGTGCTTAACTCCGCCGCAATGGCCGGTGCGATGTCTTTACACACCTCAACACCGTTAGGTAAACCGCCTTCTTTAACAGCTTTTTGCAGGTTCTGCTTAAGAGTCTTGCCCAGCTGCATGGCTTTTTGTTTTGCCTGCGCTTTAAACTCTGCTTCGCTCAGTTGCCCGGCCTGAGCGGCCAGGGGGAGCAATAAGCATCCCATTAACACTACTTTCTTAGTGAGTCTGATCATTTGTCATCCTGCTCCAGTCTTTCGATACCAAGCGCCTTCAACACGTATTTCTCGTATACAGGTTCGCTGGTACCGGTTTTCATCTTACGCATGAAGTATTTTTCGAAGGCAATCTTAGCCAGATGCACCCATTTACCCTTTTTAAACCAGGTAACGTTACGCGGCGGAATTTGCGGCATAGCCACAAAGGCGGCACCGGTGTCACCCATATCAGCTAAACAAATTGCATGCCAGGTGCCTTTTGTTGACGGCGGTTTATCGTCCACAATGATGGATTTCATATTGTGCGCAATGGCTGTCATCATGGTTTCAATCATGTAACCAGTTTTCGGCGTACCGGTGGGGACCGGTGTTGCCTCAACGGGTGGGATAGCCACGCATACACCACCCGAGAAGATATTAGGGTACTTAGGAGAACGCTGGAATTCATCGGTGATGACAAACCCTTTGGGATTGCACAACCCTTCCACATTGGCCACCGCCGGCACGCCACCAAAAGGCGGGATCAGCATCGAATGATTAAAAGGCTCCTCATAGGTAAATTCCACCTCACCTTTTCGATTGAGCTCAGACACATGCATCATGCCTGCTTCAACCTTATCCACCCGTGCATTGCAGATCCATTTGATGTTGCGGTTGCGCAGTTCTGATTCGAGCATTGATTTTGAGTCGCCAACGCCGCCCAGCCCCAAATGACCAATGTAAGGCTCACTGGTGACAAAGGTCATGGGCACCTTGTGACGAATTTTGGCGTCGCGCAGCGCCTTATCCAGAATAAAGGCATACTCGTATGCCGGCCCAAAACAACTGGCGCCCTGAAACGAGCCCACCACTACCGGACCGGGGTTCGCCACCAGCTTCTCAAAATCCGCATAGCAATGTTCGGCATGATCCAATGTACAAACAGATTGCGTGAATCCACCGGGGCCGGCCCCTTCGATTTGGTCAAAGGCCAAACGTGGGCCGGTAGCAATAATCAGGTAATCATAATCAATGACTTCACCTTCGCCGGTGACCAGTTGATTGGCCTCGGCATCAATTTTATCGACCCGGGCGCATTTAAACGCAATTTTCTTTTTAGCCAGGTATTTTTCGATAGGCATAGTCACCGCGCCCGCTTCGCGCCACCCCACTGCAACCCAGGGATTGGAAGGGACAAACCTGAACTCTTCCCGTTCGTTAACCACCATGACTTCATGACCAGCGCCTAACGCTTCTTTTACTTCATACGCCGCTGGCATACCGCCGGTTCCTGCACCTAACACCACTATTTTTGCCATAATCATTCTCTTTAATCGTTATTGGCTCTGCTAGTCCTGCCACACTGGTCGCTAACAAATCCGTTGAACAAGCCTTACTATTAACAATTTGTTTACCAATATTCGTGCCATTGTGGTGTAAACGTAGTAGGATGATGTTTATATTAGATTTTTAATATATATTTCTTAATAAAACGGCTTGTGCAGTACATTGAGCTGTGTCAAATTTGACAAACAAGCTCAGCTTTCAGCTGCCATATTTGTCTCAGGAGAAGAGTGTTATGAACGCATCGCTCATTCAGTCAATGATTAATGCCATTGATAAACCAGCGATATTCATTACCAACGATTACGTTATTCAGGCGGTTAACGATGCCTATCGTGAAACCTACGATACCGAAGTTATCATTGGTAACAGCACCTGTTATGCGATATCCCATCGCAACGACGCTCCCTGCAACAAGCATGGTGAGGAGTGTCCTTTAGCCCAGTGTCAGAAAACCAACCGGCCCAGCAGTGTGGTGCACATTCACAACACCAATGAAGGCAAAACCTACTGCGATATCCTGATGAAGCCGGTGCGTGATGAAGATGGTATGACCATTGGCTACCTGGAAATACTCGATCGCATTAGCTATGCCGCCGCCGACTCGCAGAAGAACAAAATGATTGGCGGCTCAGACAACTTTAAACAAATGCTTAACCGCATCAACCGCGCCGCGCAGTCGGAGATTGCGGTATTACTGCAAGGCGAAACCGGCGCAGGTAAAGAATTGGTTGCTCAGGCTGTTCACCAGTCGAGCCGCCGTAAAGACAAACCTTTTGTAGTAATTGAATGCACCGGATTAAACGAGAGTCTGTTTGAATCTGAGCTGTTTGGCTATGAAAAGGGCGCATTTACCGGAGCCACTAACAGTAAGAAAGGCCTTATCGAAGTGGCCAATGGCGGCACCGTGTTCTTCGACGAAATTGGTGACGTACCGCTTAATATGCAGGTAAAGCTGCTGCGCTTGCTGGAAACCCAGTGTTATCGGCCGGTCGGCGGCCTGAAGCAGAAAAAGGCGGACTTCCGCCTGGTATGTGCCAGCCACAAAAACCTGCTGGCCATGGTGGAAAAAGGCGAGTTTCGTCAGGACTTGTATTTCCGAATAGCCGGGTTTCCTATCTACCTGCCCGCATTGCGCGAACGTAAATCGGATATCCCCCTACTCTGTAAGCACTTTCTGTCTGGTAGTGAACATCGTCATAAGCATTTTAGCGAACGGGCACTGCAAACCCTTTCGCATTACAGCTTTCCGGGCAATATCCGTGAGCTTAAGAGTATTGTAGAGCAGGCCGCACTGATGTCGAACGATGACGATATACTGGTTAGCGATCTACCGCCGCAGATCCTTGGTGTTGGCCCGGCTGAAACCCAGGCCATAGCGGAAGACATTATGCCGCTAGAGCAGGCCGAACAGGTGTATCTGGAAAAAATCTGTAAGCACTTTGATGGCAGCCCGGATGAGCTTGCCAACAAGCTTGATGTAAGTACTCGCACACTTTACAGAAAGCTGCAGCGATACAATATTAAACTCAAAGGTTCATGATCCCCTGATACAACAGGCGCACCGCAAGCACCGATAAAATTAACTTAAAGGCCAGCTTAAACTTATCTGCCGGAATACGGTTTAGTAGTTTAAGGCCCAGCCAGGTACCAATCGCGCCGCTGACAATCATAGCTACGACCAACGGCAGCCATTGCCAGAACGAAAAGCCCACCATGGTAAACACCACCGCTTTTAAACTGTGCTGAAAGGTCATGCAGTTAGCAAATGTGGAGGTATGGGTCATTTTGTTATAACCGTTGCGGTACACCACCGAAGCCACCATTGGGCCACTGGCACCCACAAACATGCTAAGAAAGGTGGTTAGCGCGCCGGCAATGATGCGGCCCGGCCGCGACATCTCCCGCGGACTGGGTTTAAGCCCCCACACCATGAGCAGCAGAAAAACGGCAATCGCCAGCTGGATAATCGCCAATGGCAGCTGCACTACCACAAAGGACGCAGCTATCGCCCCCAGGATCGTCCCTAAGGCAAAGTACTTAAACATCGCCCGGTCGAGATATTTAAAGGTCATTACCGCACGGCTGGCATTAGAGCCCAGCTGCACCAGGCCATGCACCGGGATTAACGCAGCAATGGGTATTACCGATGCCATCACCACCAGCAAAAGCATGCCGCCGCCCAATCCCATAGTACCGGTCACAAATGAAGTAAATCCTGCCAGTAAAATGAGTCCCAGCGCCGTATAAAGGTCCAGAACTCCGGCAGTTAACAGTGTTTCCATCACAAACCACAAAGTCGCATTCAATCCTGACTACGATTCTCACTAGGCCTGAAATACTTTGCAACCAAATAAACCGCTATTTCGTCTTATAAAACCTGTTTATGGCTCACATTCACTGGTAACTTAATCTTTCTTACATAACAACAACGACAGTAATCACCTAAAACCATGAATAAAATGCTTCTTTCTCTGTCTGTTGCCACTGTGCTGCTTGCGGCCTGTAGCGACGACAAAACGCCAGAAAAACAAATAGAACCTGCAACGCCTATGAATTTATCGACATCTGTTACCCCACCGGTGGCGAAAAAAGAATCCTACGAATTAACTGCTCACGGCGATACCCGGGTAGATGATTATTACTGGATGCGCGACGACTCTCGTACTGATGCAGAGGTGCTTTCGCACCTGGAAAAAGAAAACAGCTATGCTGATGCCGTACTTGCGCCGCTCGAAAAACAGACCGACTCACTTTATGAGGAAATGATCGCCCGCATCCCAAAGGATGACTCCTCAGTGCCTTATAAAAAGAATGGCTACTGGTACCAGACGCATTATGTGGGCGACGGCGAATACCCTATTTATGTCCGCAAGAGACAAGTGGATGGTGAAGAAACCATATTACTTAACGGCAATAAAATGGCCGAAGGCGAGAGCTACTTCAGCATAGGCTCCTTTGCTGCCGGCCCCAATAATGAACTACTGGCCTACTCTGTGGATACGGTCAGTCGCCGCTTATACACTGTATACGTGAAAAACATTGCTACCGGTGAGTTGTATGCCGACACCCTGACCGACACCACGGGCCAGGTCTACTGGGCTAACGATAACCAGACCCTGTATTACATCAAGCGTGATAAGCAAACCCTGCTGGGCTCGCAGGTTTTCCGTCATACCCTGGGGACTGATCAGGCCGATGACGAGCTGGTTTATGAAGAAACCGACACTACTTTCTATACTTCATTAGGGAAAAGTAAAGACGGGGAAGTGATCTTCATTAATCACAGCAATACCGACATGTCTGGCGTAACGCTAATTGATGCCAACAATGCTGAGGCCACCCCAACGCCCTTTTATCCCATCGAGCCGGACCATGAGTATTTTATCGAAAAGCATGGCGATGATTATTATGTGCTGACCAACTGGCAGGCGGATAACTACCGCATTATGAAAGTTGCTGCCGATAGCACCCAGGACCGCAGCGCCTGGCAGGAAGTGGTAGCTCATAATCCTGACATTTACATCAGCAGCCTCGAAGTTTTGCAGGACTACCTGGTATATAAAGCCAAAGAGAATGGCTATTTGCGCCTTGAAGCCATGTCGCTGAAAGACGGCTCACTGCGCACCATCCCCACCGAAGATCCAATTTATACCGCAGGATTTACCGGTAATACCCAGAGTGACACCAATACTGTCAGAATTTACTACGCGTCGTTAACTACGCCGCCCAGTACCTTCGATATTGATTTGGAAACTCTAGAAAGCGAACTGAAAAAGCAGAACAAGGTTGGTGATAATTTTAACGCCGCGGACTACCAGTCTGAACGCCTGATGATCACTGCTCGCGACGGTAAGAAAGTGCCGGTTTCACTGGTTTATCGCAAATCGACCTTCAAAAAAGACGGCACTAACCCGCTGTTCCAGTACGGCTACGGTTCTTATGGCTCAACCATGGACCCAACCTTTGTTTCCTCATGGTTATCAATGCTCGACCGGGGCTTTGTAGTGGCCATTGCCCATATCCGCGGCAGCCAGATGCTCGGTACCCAGTGGTATGAAGACGGAAAAATGGGCAACAAAATGAACACCTTTACCGACTTTATTGATGTGACCAAAGGACTGATTGAACAAGGCTATGCCGACCCGAGTCGCGTGTTTGCAGAAGGCGGCAGTGCCGGTGGCTTATTAATGGGCGCGGTGGCCAATATGGCACCTGAACTGTACACCGCAATCGCCGCCCACGTGCCCTTTGTGGATGTGGTAACCACCATGAGTGATGCCAGCATTCCGCTGACTACCGGCGAGTACACCGAATGGGGTAACCCGGCCAATAAAGCAGAGTATGAGTATATGCTTTCCTACTCACCTTACGATCAGGTGAAAAAGCAGGATTACCCGCATATGTTTGTAACCACTGGTTTGCATGACTCACAGGTTCAGTACTTCGAGCCGATGAAGTGGGTAGCCAAACTTCGGGATTACAAAACCGATGACAATCTGCTGCTATTCATTACCAATATGGAAGCTGGCCATGGCGGTGCATCAGGGCGCTTCAAGCGCTATGAGCAACGGGCCAAGGAATATGCCTTTTTCTTCCACCTGGCAGGTATAGAACTGTAATAAATAGGCCCGGTTAACGCCAGTTTAGCCGGGCTTTTTAGTTCTCTTCGAAATGCAAAGCTGTCTGATTTCGCCCTTCGCGCTTAGCTTTTAGCAATTGTCTGTCGGCTTCATCAAATGCACTTTGAAATCCTTCGCATTCATCTACCCGGGCAATCCCAAAGCTACAGGATACTGCCAGTTCGGGTTCTGAAAAAGTAAGCTCTGCAATCCCCTGGCGAATCGTTTCAGCCACAGAGAACGCACTTTCTATTGAGGTTTGTGGTAGCAGCAACATAAATTCATCACCACCGAAGCGCCCGAAGATATCACTGCTGCGAATTTTACTGCGCACCAGGGAGGCCAGCTCGCGAAGCACCTGGTCGCCTGCCAGATGGCCGAACTGGTCGTTGATTTGTTTAAATTTATCTACATCAAACAACAATAACGCGGTTGGGTGGCCATAGCGTTTAGCCTGTTTAAGGTGTTGTTCAGTGAGTGCAATAAAGTGCTGGCGCATCACTGTATTGGTTAAGTAATCAGTTTTGGCTTCTACATGTAACTCGCGGTTGTCGGCTACCAACGCCGGTACCGCCATGGCAAAGTAGGCACTACAAGCAATCACATTGATAGCCACCTGATAAATATAGGCCTGTTCAGACACTCCTAAAATGCTTACCAGCAGCGCCAGCAGGAAGCTGAGCATTGCCAGACTGGCAGCCATCCGTATCGGCGACTCCGTAAAAACAATCCACATTTGTGGCAGGGTCAGAAAGAAAATCAGACAGGCAATTTCCGATGACTGGTAATGGTCTGCCAGTACGACTACGCCTACCATCAGCGCCCAGCAGAATACCAGCTTGGCGGCAAAAGAACTAAAGCGGCTCTCGGTTTTAGGCTGGAAATTGAGCGCAGACAGTAATCCCCGGCGCGGATAGATGCGATTCACAATACCGATAAAAACCGGCACCAGCACCAGGATCCCGGACATATCGCCAATCCACCAGGCCAGACTGGTGGCTAAAAACGACTCCAGTTGCGGCCCGCCAAACAATAACAGTACGCCGGCGGTAGCCATAACCAGACTGGAAGTAGCCACCGTCAGTAAAAACCGCATCACCGGTGCATATAAATTATGATGGCTTATCCGGTCAATCGAGCCGCGTAGCAAGTTGGCACTCACACCGTAAACCAGGCAATGCAGCAACGCAAACTGACTGCCGGCAATCAGCAGCTGTTCCAACGAACGCTGATCATTAAATACCAGGCTTTCCCAACCAGTAGACAACACACAGGCAATGAACATGGCAGGCAGTGCCTGCCATCTGAGCAACAGAAAACAGGTAAACGTAAAACCAGCGGGCGGAAACCAGATACTGGCATAAGGGGCATACTCAGTAAAAACAGACAGACGCCATAGCACCAGCCAGGTCAATACCAATAACGAATGTTTAAATACTACAGTAATTTTGTCCATTACTCTTTGCACTGTTCGTCTGACCGCTCTAACGCAAAGATAAAACTGCCATCATGCTACAACAAATATCACGTTCTGAAATAGTAATACAAATTTAACCAAGTACCTACCAGAAACCTTCCAGTACGACTGATTAGCTAGGGGCTGTTGATCTTTGCTGTACACTTTTGCAGCAGTCTGTGTGTCATTTAGACAAGGCGA
>TARA_B100000963_G_scaffold329564_1_pt1 | contig 60312 bp, 58 predicted proteins | sample TARA_B100000963 | Tara Oceans TARA_B100000963 (sample SAMEA2622097) | marine metagenome | biome: marine biome (ENVO:00000447); feature: surface water layer (ENVO:00002042); material: "saline water (ENVO:00002010), including plankton (ENVO:xxxxxxxx)" | depth 5 m | reverse complement strand
TTTTTTTTACAACTGATAATAATAAGTGATAACAGTATTAGGCTATAAAATCTCATGTTTAGTAATTTTTTTTAATTTACAAAATATTTGATTTGCATATTATTCAAAAATAAATAATACCTCAATTAATTTTGTATATTTAAAACTATCAACAATTATTGTATGGTTCATAAGATATTACTATGCCTTGTTTTTTTTTCATTTATTTTCAAACTTACAGCTCAAGGAAATAAAAAAAAAGTGGTGAATAAAAAAGATTTAATTTCATATGAATTACCTAATTTATTAATTTCTGATAGTGGAAAAAAAATCAAGACAATTAAAGAATGGGAAGATTTTAGGCGTGATGAAATATACTCATACTTTGCTAACAATATTTATGGTATAGTACCCGGTGAACTAAGTATTAAAGAGGTTGAGCTATTAGATTTTGAGAAAGATGCATTGGGGGGCAGAGCCATTCGTAAGCAGATTAATTTAATTTTTAAAAAGAAAGATAAATCAGTAATTATGACCTTGTTGATTTATCTTCCAAATAAAAAAGTCAAATCTCCAGTTTTTTTAGGGTATAATTTTGAAGGAAATCATTCTGTTAACAGTGATTCTTTAATTTTAATAAATGATAGGGAAAAGTATAAATTGACTGGTAAAAAAAATGAAGATTCCGTTAAAATCATTAGAGGTCAAAGATCATCAAGATGGGCTTTAAATAAAATTATTGATTCAGGATATGGATTAGTTACAGTTAATTATAATAATGTTGATCCTGATAAAAATGATTTCTCAGATGGAATACACTCACTCTTGTACAATTCAGGACAGATTAAACCTGCTAAAAATGAATGGGGTTCAATATCAGCATGGGCTTGGGGTTTGTCCAGGATAATGGATTATTTAGAAACTGATGAATTGATTGATCATCAAAAAGTGATACTTTTTGGACATTCACGCCTTGGGAAAACTGCATTGTGGGCAGGAGCAACTGACTTACGATTTAGTATGGTGATTTCAAATAATTCAGGGTGTGGTGGGGCAGCAATTTCTAGAAGAAGAGTTGGAGAAAAGATTATAGATATAAACACCAATTTTCCTCATTGGTTTGCTAAAAATTTTCACAATTTTAATGATAATGAGTCAAGCCTCAAAGTTGATCAACACATGCTAATTGCTCTAATTGCTCCAAGACCTGTATATGTTGCAAGCGCAAGTAATGATTCTTGGGCAGACCCCGAGGGTGAATTCTTGGCAGCTAGACAAGCGTCATTATTATACAATATTTATGGGAAAAAAGGAATTGAAATTGATGAATTCCCCCAAACTAATACCTCATTTCACGGATCAGTTGGATACCATTTAAGAGAAGGTAAACATGATGTAACAGATTTTGATTGGGAACAATACATTATTTTTGCTAACAAACACTTAAACTTTCGCTAAGAATTTTTAATCAAACAAACTTATTTTTTTGCAAAGGTTATAATTTTAAGATTAATAATAAGAAAACAAAATTAAGTATTACTTTTGTCAATCTATTTTTAATGATGAATGAACTAATTATTTCCTTTAGCTCAATTTTCCTTGCTATGATTGTTATTTGGAGGTCTAGTGACGGGTTTCAAGCAGCATCCGATTATCTTGGTCGAAATTTAACTGAAGGTGTTAGAGGTGCCACAATTAATGCAATAGGAAGTTCAATGCCTGAGCTCTTTACAACACTTTTCAGCCTAATGATGCTAGGTGAATTAGATAATTTTGCTTTTGGGATGGGAACAACTTCAGGAAGTGCAATTTTTAATATTATGATTATTCCGTCGGTCGTTATATTGGCTGTTACCTTATTTGGAATAGTAAAGAAGGTTGAGGTTTCCAAAAAAGTAATATTAAGAGATGGATTAGGTCTAATTTTTTGTGAGTTTTTGTTGATGTATATTATATATAAAAATAAAATTGATTGGTATGATGGCTTGATTCTTATGTCTTCATACATCATTTATGTTGTTTACATGTTTACTACAATGAAATCAAATAAAGAGGTAAATTTAATATCAGACGAAATGAATAAACCCTCTGAAACCCCCATTTTAAAGGCGATAGTTTATTTTGATTTTGTTAATATTTTTTTTAGAAAAAAAGCAAATAATTTAAATGCATGGTCCCTTTTATTGTTTTCGATGGGTATCATTGGGTCAGCTTGTATTTTGTTAATACATGCCTGTGAGACTTTAGCTGAAGGGATGGGGATTGCTCCTTATTTTATAGCAGTTATACTAGCCGCATCGGCTACTAGTTTACCCGATACTATTTTATCATACAGAGATGCTTTAAAAGGGAAGTTTGACGATGCAGTTGCTAATGCCCTTGGAAGTAATATTTTTGATATTTGTTTTGCATTAGGATTGCCAATTTTTATTTACACTTTATTTCAAGGCCCAATAGTTATGCCTGAGTCAACTTTGTCAGATGTTATTGAACTACAATTAAGTTTGATTTTTTTTACAATTGTTTCATTCTATATTTTTTATTTTAATAAAGGACTCAAAACTAGACATGGTTTTTATTTAATAAGTCTATACATTTTATTTGTGTTTTTTATTGTTAAAAATGCATACTTTTAATATCTATAACTTTATTTCTTTTTTTCAAATTTAAATTTGAAGATTTCTGACTCTAGGTGTTCATTATCCATGATTTCTCTCATCTTATTAACAATATTTGGAAAGTTTTTTGCTACATTATTTTTTTCACCTATATCATCTGATAAGTTGTATAATTCAATTGGTGAATTAGGATCAATTGACATATTAATTTTTAAACCTTTCCATTCATTCAACCGAACAGCTTGCTTTCCACCTCTTTCTTGAAATTCCCAATATAGATATTTATGCTTTTTCTGATTTTCTCCTTTTAATTCAGGCAAAAAAGAAATTCCATCTAGATGTTTATAATCATTTTTAATGCCGGCAATTTCCATGGCAGTTGGAAAAAAATCCCAAAACGCAGATATATGTTTGCTATACTGCCCTGCATTAATTGTTTTAGGCCAGTATACAAAAGTTGGAACCCTAATGCCTCCCTCATATAAATCCCTTTTATATCCTTTAAATTTTCCATTGCTATTAAAGTAGTCAGGATCTGCTCCTCCCTCTAGATGGGGGCCGTTATCGGATGAAAAAATAATTATGGTATTTTCGGCAATTCCTAATTCATTAACTTTATCAATAATTTCTCCCACTTGTTGATCAAGTATACTTACCATAGCAACAAATGCAGCATGACTCTCATCTTGAGAGTTATATCCACCTAAAGTATATTTATTTGGACTATTTTTTTTGATATATTTTTTTTCAGGTAGAAAATCATTTCGGTACTTTTCAAGGTATTTATCAGGAACGATTAATTCTGCATGAGGAATCAATGAGGGATAGAACACAAAAAAAGGATTTGTTTTATTTTTTTCGATGAATTGAAGTGCTTTTTCATGGATCAAAAAAGGGGCATAAGTTTCTTTTTTACCTCCACGATTTTCCTTTAGGCTTATTTTTTCAAAATTTGACCAAAGATGTGTGGGATAGTAATTATGAGCTACTCTTTGACAATTATACCCATAAAATTCATTAAATCCTTGATTGATTGGGTCACCCTCAGATCCTGGAAATCCAAGACCCCACTTACCAAAAGCACCAGTTTTATAACCAGCTTCTTTCAATACTTCAGCAATAGTTATCTCTTTATCTAATAAAGGATATTGACCCTCATTTTCAAGAGTATATCCCATTTCTGAGTTACCGCGAATAAAAGTGTGACCAGTGTGCTGACCAGTCATTAAAGCAGACCTTGACGGAGCACAAACTGTTGAGCCTGAATAGTGTTGGGTAAATATCATACCACCTTTTGCAAGACGATCCAAATTAGGTGTTTCAAATTTTTTTTGTCCTAATATACCAATATCTCCATAGCCTAAATCGTCTGCTAATATGTATATAATATTTGGTGGATTATTTTTTTTAATTTCAGATTGATTAGATTGTGAGCAACCAACCAACGTTAAAGAAATAAACAATGTTTTCAATAAATTATTCATTAATTAATTTTTAATTTAAAATAAAAGATTAGTTATTTATACTTTATCTTATTATAATTGCTGAAAACTCTTTTATCTTATAATAAAATTTAATTAAAAGTTATGAAAAAAAATAAAATAAACTTTTTAGCTCTAATTATAATATCAATCACTTTGACTTTTTGTAGTAAAGGAGATTCACAAAGTGATAGCCAAATTTCAGCTCTTCCTGAAATAACTAAATATAGTGTTTCTATTTCTGCATCTGAGGGAGGAGTTGTCGACACTCAATCTGGAACATTTAATGCAGGAACAGTTATAACAGTTACAGCTTCTCCAAATGAAGGTTATGAATTTGTTGGTTGGACTGGAAGTGATGAAACTGCAACACAAAATACACTAACTGTTAATTCTAATATTGTGTTGGTTGCAAATTTCAGGTTAATTCCAATTACTGAGTATACCATTACTGTTAACGCAGGTGTTGGTGGAGTTGTTTCAAGTGGAGGAACCTTTGTATCAGGTTCAGTTTTATCTGTCATTGCAACTCCTACAAGTGGTTATGAGTTTTCAGGATGGACTGGGAGTTCAGAAGTTTCCAGTGTTATATCTATCACATTAACTTCTGATATTACACTCACAGCAAATTTTCAACAAATTATTTCTGAATCAAATTATTACAGGAGTGGACAACTTGTTTCAAATAATAATATTTCCTCTTGGTTTGATAGGTCAATTGATGTGAATGGTGTAAAAATTTTAATTGCTGGTGAGGCAGGAGGACAACCCAAAGTTTCTAATGAATTTGCTAAGAAAATTGCTCAAGTTTTTAAACTTTTAACTAATAAGGATGCTGTTGGAATCAATAAAGATGCTCAAGAGAAAATGATTAAAATTTTATTAGGTGAAATAGGTTTTCATAAGGATCTTCCAACAGGTCAAAGAGTAGCATATGGAAATGCAGGTCAATATAATCCAAATCCTTTAGTTGACGGAGGATGTAGCGGATATTCAGGTCTATGTGAATTAGAAAATACTTTAGTTTTAAGAGATATGATTTGGTATATGAGTCCAGATAATAGTGGAAGAAAGGGAGATAATGACATTATTGAAGTTTTTGAACATGCACTTCACACACTTCAATCATTTGGAACAAGGGGGGCTGTTGACGGTTCTTCTTCTGCATTAAATATGTCAGAGGACGAGGATATATCTGGCACTGAACTTTTTCTTGCAATGAAAGAGGCAGTTGATAATGGTGTTTTTGGAATTAATGATTATGGTGGTAATATAAATGACAGGGATAAATGGCCAATACTCTTAGTTGAGTATCAGTATTTATTGACTTTTGGTATGTGGGAAATTGGAAAGGAATTATGGGAGGGAGGTTCTCTTGCGCCTGAATGGGCCGACAAGGCAAACACTGCAAGTGGGATTCAACAAAATAATCCATTGGGATACGCATTATTTAATAATTATATTTCTCCAGTACTATCAAAGCCTGATTTGTCAGAATTAAGATTAATATTTCAAGATAATGACCAAGGTTTGTCTGGATACGTTGCAGATTAAAATTTTTGATAAATAATTTTTTGATGTAACGTTTGCTTATCATAAAAAATAATGTTAAGTTTGCGTTACATTATAATTATAAAAAAATGGAAATTATAATCACCATATTCGTTGAGCAGGGATATCGAGTTGAATTTTTAATTCCAATACTTGGAATAATGGCTGGCATAGTAATTCCGTTAGGAGTATTTGTTTGGCTATATTTTGAGGGTAAGGGTAAGAGACAAACTGTATTAGAAATTTCCAAACATTTAAATGATCCAGACAAACTTGAGGAATTATTAAAGATTTTTGAAGAACGAAAAAAAGAACCATTAGATTACAGAAGAAATGGGGTTATAACAATTTTTGTTGGAATTGGTATTTATATCTTGGGGTTTTTAGCTCTAGGAAATATAGTTGAAGGAATAGGCGCACTAGTTGGTTTAGTAGGAGTTGGCACTTTAATAGCTGGTTATCTTTATCCTAACACAGGGAAAGAGCTAACAGATGCTGTTGAGGAGTTTGAAAAAAAATAAAGTTTGGGAAGAAATCATAAAAAACTTCTAAATAATTTAGAGGAATATAGAAGATCTTCTGGTTTGACACAACAGGAACTATCTGTTGCTGCAGAGGTTTCAAGAAAAAGTATAAATGCAATTGAAAATGGTATTTATATCCCATCTACTGTACTTGCCTTGAAAATTGCAAAAACTTTGAATTGTAAAGTTGAAGACTTATTTCAGATACCTAATTAAGAAAAACTAAAATTTTTAATATCAATTCAAATCATTTATTGAAATATTCTTACAAAGTCAATTTGCATGTCGTCCTTATCAAATTTTTCAGGTACAGTACCACCTAAAGTACCACCAACTGCAAGATTTAAGAGTAAATAGTGATTATTATCAAAAGGCATAATATCAGTATTATCCTGCTCAAAAGTAATTTTGTTATTTAAAAGCCAATATATTTTTTTTTCAGTCCAAATAAGTGAATAAAGATTAAATTTATTTGAATTTAAAATTTTTGAAATTTTTTTAATTTCATCTTTTTTGTCGGTTTTACTATTATTGAAATGTAGTACATTGTAAACGTTAGACTTATCCCAGCCATTTTGTTCCATAATATCTATTTCACCACAATACGGCCAGGGTATTTCTCCTTTTTTAATACCAAGATAATTTCCAGTTTCATCTATATTAGAGCCTAGAGTCCATATTGCAGGCCAAGTTCCTTTGGATAAAGGTAATTTAGCTTTTACATCAATTCTCCCATATTTGAAATCAAATTTTGAATTCAATCTTGCTGATGAGTAGTTTTTAACTGAGTTATGAATCTCAATTTTTTCTTTAATTGCTACTATATGCAAAATGCCATTTTTAACAAAGCAGTTCTCTAAATTATCTGTGTAATGTTGAAGTTCATTGTTTGCCCAACTTCCGTTATCGATAGGTATTGTTTGATTGTGCCAAAGAGAATCATTTATTTTTCCATTGTAGTTGAATTCATCTCCCCAAACCAAATTTTCAAAAGTAGGGATTTCATTATTTTTAATTTTTTTACAACTATTAATAATAGTAAAACATAATAAATAATATAATATTTTATTCACTTTAAATTTGTTTTAAAATGTTATCTCTTGTAAAATTTTTTTGATTTTATGATCATATATAATGGACAAAATATTAAAAAAATAGAGTAGAAAATGAGTGCTATTTTTTCGTTCACTAATAATTTAAATATAACAAATATTAAAATTGATAGTAAAGATTGTAATTTAAAAAAGTATTTAAAAAACTTAAGAAAATTATCAATATCAAATTTTTTTCTATCATCATTTGACATAGTATTATATCCTGCTAAGAGATATTTTGAATTTTCTTTGTTTATAGAATAAGCAATAATTAGATATAATGATGAAACAAACGCTACAACAACAAATATTTCCATTTAAAATTTATTTATAAATATAAACTTTAAAAGACATAAATAAAGTTTATATTTATGAAAATTGTAAGGATTAACTTGCTTTATTAACAGGAACAAACCTTAAAGATTTTAAAAAAGGTTTACAGTAAGACAAATTTTTCATTTTCTGATTGGTTTATTTAATTGAAGTCTATTAATAGCAAAGCAAATAAAAAAATAACTTGGTTCAAAAATTCTATGAAAAGCCTTAAAAAATTAAATAGTGAATAAAAATATTTATTTATGTATGTTAATTATTTTTCTTCACTCATGCAGTAAAGATTCTGAATCCTCAGTTACAATCAATTCTAATACAGTCAATAATGAATCAATTTCTGTAAATCTATCAAGTGAAAACAGTACATCAAATAGCTCAATTTCAGATTCTTCAGAAATTAAAAATTCAAATTGTGATGGATACGATTACGACTCAAGACCACAGCCAATAAGTTCTGATGAAACTCATAGATATTATCAATTCTCATGGCAATCTGACCCAAAAATATGCGTTAACATATATGAACCCTCATTGTTAAATGGAAGAGACGAAAAGTTAAAAGCAAGTATAAATTGGCTAAAAATAAACCTACCCAATATTATTCCCGTAAATGTATTTTTTATAGATCAGTTTAATGCTAGCGAAGAGGCAAAACTTCAACACGACACTGATTTTTGCAATTTGGTTAGAGAATCTAATGAAGTAAATAATTGCATAGATGAAAATAAAAGTTCTTGGGGTGAAAGATCATACGGAGGAGGTGTTTATGCCAGATATTTACATAAGGGTGCAGATTTAATGATATATGATGATGCATTTGTTCAGAATGAGGGAGAGGATGCTGGTTTAATTTATCTAGCTCATGAATATTTTCACACTTTTCAAACTAGTCATATGTATTATTTTGAAGAAAAGAATCTATTTGGAATTAGAAAAAAAGATGATGAAGAAAATATACCTGTACCATATTTGCCTATATGGATTGGAGAGGGAGGGGCTAATTTTGCTAGTCTTACATTGATGGCAAAACAGAATTTAGATTTTGATCATTATCGTCAGGCCATGAGATTTCTAAACCAAGCAAGAAGGGCAATGGAGGGTTCAGATTCTTCATTTTCATTGAAGAACTTTGAAAGTGAAAATACCCGTATTAATGATGAATATTATGCATATGATGGTGGTTTTATGGCTCATGTCTACCTATGGAATTTAAACAAGGATAATTTTAAAAAATTAATGGTAGATTATTACACTATTTTTGCCGAGAAATATAAATTAAATCCTACTGGTGCGTGGAAAGACGCTTTTGAGGAAACTTTTGGTATTAAATTAGATGATTTTTATAAAGATTTTGATTTGTTTATGAAGAAAGATGTTGACAGTCAAATTGCGATTATTAAGTCTTCAAATGAGTGGATAGACGCCTCATGGGATTAAATTAATTTTGTACTGAAGCAATTTTTAATATACCAAACTGACTATTGTCAACTGCAATTACAGCTCCACCGTCAGAAGTTATGTCAATTGCCTCTCCAGCCCAATCGTCACCACTTACAGGTGCATATGTCTTATCCCACTGAATCTCACCTGATGATGAAAACTTAATTAAATAAACTTGCCATACATTTGATAAATCTTTTGATTGGGGACAAGACTCTTCGTATGTATACTCATCTCCAGTTCCTGCAACAATAATACATCCTCCATCATCAGTTGCTTTTAGATCCCATACTTCATCATGGATATATAAGGGATTAAAACCTCTGGGATTCCCTCTTTTTTTTTCCCATAATTTATTTCCATTAAGATCAATTTTCATTGTATAAGTATCCCAATTATCAACACCAGAAAGTGTATGACCAGAAAGATAAATTGAATTGTCTTTACTTATATCCATTGCAAAACAGTGATCTTTTTTTTCACCACCGTATGTTTTCACCCAATCCTTTTCACCAATTAGATTTGTTTTCATGAGTGCATAATCTTCCGCTCCAGCAGTTAGTCCTGAAATAATCAAATTATTTTCAACTTTAAAAATCCTGTAAGCATGAGACATTTTAGAATCAAAAGATTTTCCAGATAGTTTGTTGCCATTTAAATCCAAGAAACTTATGTATCCCTCACCCTCAGTGTAAAAAGTATTATTTTCATCAGTTGCATTTATGTAACCCACTGCAGCATAACCAGAGGTTGTTTCAACAAGGTGTTCAATTGCATCAGTTCCACCATTATCATATGTTTGACTCCAAATTGTATTTCCACTCGACTTATCAACTTTAATTACAATTGAATTTTTATTTATCGAACCAGTTATAATATAACCGTCACTAACTTCAATTATAGAATTTCCTAGATTATGTCCTGGATCACCAAACTCTTTTTTCCAAACCAAATTTCCTGAGGCGTCTGTTTTAGCAACAAGTATCTTTGCAGTATTATTATCTAAAAAACCTGTTTCTCCAATTTGAATAATTCCATTATCACTAGAGGTAAAGATAAAATGAGCGTGAGCTTCATCTTGGCTTCCATCAACAAATTTAAACCACTCTCCAATAGGACCATTACCAATAAATTTTGTACAACCGCCACTGGTATCTAGAATTAATGATGCAGTTTCATCAGATGATGATTCTTGAGTTGATGATTCCTCTTCTGAATTTGAATCTTGACTATTAGTTTCATTTTCCTCTGAATCAGAATTGTTGGCTGTTTCTTGAGTAGATGTTGTATCTTCGTTTGAGTCTGATTCTCCTGTTGAGGACGTCTCTTTAGTGATAGATTTTGTTGAGGTTGAAAATATATCTAATGAATCTCCACCCTTTGAACAATTTAATAGAGTTGCTATTAAAATTAAATAGAAAATTTTTTTCATTGTTTTTCATGTTGAGTAAAATTAAATTTACTATAATTTAAAAAGTATTTATTAAATAAATTTTAAAAAATCTAGTTACAAATAAATTTACATTTGCTAACTTAAAAAAAAACTTTTTTAATGTTTAATTCTAAAATTTCTGGTTTGGGAATGTATGTCCCTGAAAATGTTGTCACGAATCATGATTTATCAAAAATTATGGATACTAGTAATGAGTGGATCGTTGAGAGAACAGGAATAAAAGAAAGAAGGCATATTAAAAAGGGGGATGGGAATTCTACAATGATGATGGGAGTAAAAGCTGCAAAGATTGCAATTGAAAGAGCTGGAATTAATAAAAATGATATTGATTTAATCCTTTTTTCAACTTTAAGTCCAGATTATTATTTTCCTGGATCCGGAGTTTTAGTGCAAGATAAATTAGAAATTCCAACCTGTCCAGCAATGGATATAAGAAACCAATGTTCTGGGTTTATTTATGCAGTTGCAACCGCAGATCAATTTATTAAATCAGGTATGTATAAAAATATTTTGGTAATTGGATCAGAAAATCATTCTGGTGGTTTAGATTTTTCAACAAGAGGAAGAACAGTTTCCGTAATTTTTGGAGATGGTGCAGGTGCTGCCGTGATTTCAAGAGAGGAAAATAAAAATAAAGGTATTTTGTCCTCTCATCTCCATTCAGAGGGTAAATTTGCAAAAGAATTATCTTTAATTGGCCCTAGTACAAATAGATGGGTACCTGAAATTATTGATGCAAATAATCCTGAAGACACATCATATTATCCATTTATGAATGGTCAATTAGTTTTTAAAAATGCTGTAGTTAGATTTAGTGAAGTCATATTAGAGTGCTTAAATCATAATGGGTTAGATACAAAGGACATTGATTTGTTAATTCCACATCAAGCGAATCTTAGAATATCACAATTTGTTCAAAAGAGATTTGGCTTATCTGACAATCAGGTTTATAATAACATTCAAAAATATGGCAATACAACAGCTGGCTCTATACCAATAGCTTTAACAGAGGCTTGGGAACAAGGTAAAATCAAACCTGGTAATATTATTGTTCTTGCTGCTTTTGGGAGTGGATTTACGTGGGGAAGTACAATAATAAAATGGTAATATATTTTAATTAACTAGAATATTTTTGAATTAGTTTGAATAAAAATTTTTTTTAACAAAGTTTTAGTAAACTAAGGCAAACAGGAAGAAAAATCGATTCTAATAGCTCTCTTTTTTAAATATTTAACACTAAAAAAATTATTTAATAAAACCTCTATCTTTCATTAAGGCATCAATTTTAGGTTCTCTTCCCATAAATTTTATAAATGCATCCATAGCATCAATTGTGTTTTGGGTTTCAAAAATAGTTTTAACTAGTTTCTTTGATAAATCTTTATTGTAAAAACCATCTTCAGAATTTGAAAATCTCTCAGCAACATCAGCAGTAAGGACTTCAGACCATATGTATCCATAATATGCTGTTGCATATCCCTCTCCTGAGAATACATGAGCAAAGTGAGGTGTTCTATGCCTCATAACTAATTCCTTTGGCATTTCAAGGTTATTAAGAGTAGTCTTTTCAAATTCACTAATGTCAATATTGTTTGGATTTGTCAGATGAATTTTCATATCAATAATAGCAGATGCTAAGTATTCAGTTGTTGCAAAACCCTGATTAAAAGTTGAAGCCTTTTTAATTTTTTCAACTAATGATTTTGGAATTGATTCACCTGTTTCAAAGTGAGTTAAATATTTAAATAGTATTTCATCAGTATATAACCATCGCTCTAAAAGTTGAGAATGAAATTCAATATAATCTCTCACTCCTCCGTTTAAACTTGAATATTTTACTTTTGAGCAATAGTATTGTAAAGCATGTCCAAATTCATGAAAAAAGGTTTCAGCGTCATCCCAAGAAACTAAAGCGGTTTCTCCTTTTGCAGGCTTTAAAAAATTTGAATTATTTGATGCTAATACAATTTCTTTTCCATTGAATGAACCATAGCTTCTATATGTAGTTGCCCATGCTCCAGACCTTTTACCTGGCCTAGAAAAAGGATCTAAATACCAAAGTCCAATTAATTTATTTTCATTTATATCGTGAACTTCCCAAACTGAAACATCCTTGTGAAAAACAGGTACTTTCCCAGATTTTATTTCTTTAAACTCTAGGTTAAAAATTTCTTTTGCAACATAGAACATGGCATCTTTCAAATTTTCTAACTGGAGGTATGATTTGACTTCCTCAGAATCATAGTCATATTTTTCGTTTCTTACTTTTTCTGCATAAAATCTATAATCCCATGGCTCAATTAATACATTGTCTTTATCTGCAATTTTTTGCATTTCACTAACCTCTTTTTCAACTGTTTTGATTGCAGATGGCCATATATCTAAAAGTAATTTAAGTGCATTTTCAGGAGATTTTGCCATTCTATCTTGTAATCTCCACTGAGGATAATAATCATAGCCTAATATGTTTACTCTTTCTTTCCTGAGTTGAAGAATTTTTTCAATTATATTTTTATTGTCATAATCGTCATTATTATCAGCTCGAGAATAATAATTTTCCCAAACTTGTTTTCGAAGGCCTCTATTTTCAGAAAATTTTAAAAAAGGATCCATTGAGGATCTTGTATTAGAAATAGCAAATTTGTCATCTTTACCTAATCTTATTGATTCATTTTTAATTGAGTTTATAAAACTTTCTGACAGGCCTGATAATTCATTTTCAGACAAAAAAGTTGTATAATTTTCTTCATCTAATAGAATATTATTTGAAAACTTAGTATAAAGTGTAGATAATTCATTATTTATTTCTGCATATTTTACTTTTTTTACATTGTCAAGTTCTGCTCCATTCATTATAAACCTTCTGTAAGTTAAATCAATTAATCTTTGCTCAATAGAGTCTAAAGGATTTATTTTACTGTCCATAAACACTTTTTTTATCCTTTCAAAAAGTTTATTATTTTGATAAATTTTATTACTGTAGTCAGATATTTTAGGTGCCAATTCAGTTTGAATTTTTTGAAATTTAGGACTAGATAGATTATTACTGTAAATACCGTAAAAAGGATATACTCTATTCAAAATTTCTCCACTTCTTTCCATTTTACCAATCGTATTTTCAAAATTGGCAGTGTCTTTTTGATTTGCTATTTCATTTATTTCTTTTAAACTTAATTCTAGCGCTTTTTCAACTGCTGGCTTTATTTCATCTATATTCATTTTATCAAAATGAGGGATTCCATCATAAGGTCCATCCCACATTTTTAAAAATATATTGTTATTAATTGTTTTGTTGCAACTGGCTAAAAACATAATATTAAAAATTAAAAAAAGTTTAAAAAAAGATTGACTATATTTCATGGCTTAAGAATTATTTATTTGATATTTTGTTTCATTTTTTTCTTTAAAGATTGTTAAAAAAAATAAAAAAACAAAAAAACTAAAAATTCCAGGTATTATCCATATATAAAACCAATCAAATTCACCATTTTCAAGTGTATAAATAGATAATATTCTTCCTGCAATCCAATAACCAATAAGCATACCAAGTCCATATGTTGCAAGAGTTATTAAACCTTGAGCAGCACTTTTAATTTTTTTGTCAGCTTTATGGTCTGTATATATTTGACCCGATACGAAAAAAAAATCGTAGCAAATTCCGTGAAGTATGATCCCTGATATTAATAGAAAGTCTTCCCCGTTTAAAGCCCCTAAAGAAAATAATACGTACCTTAATGTCCAAGCAAAAATTCCAATTAAAATAGTTTTTTTAAAACCAAATCGTTTGTAGAAAATAGGTAATAGTAACATAAATAAAACTTCACTTATTTGGCCAAAAGTCATTTTTCCAGTAGGATTTGTTACCGATAAATCAACAAGAAAAGGGTTAGTATTTTGATAATAAAAGGCAAGAGGAATGCATATTAATATTGATGAAATAAAAAACAAAAAGAAATTTTTATCATTTAATAGTTTTAGAGCATCTAATCCAAAAATTTCTTTTAATGAAAATTTATTTTTTTCATTTTTAGATGGAGGAGTTTTTGGTAACGTAAAACTATATAATCCAAAAATAAAGGAGACTATTGAAACCATCTTTATAGTATTAATTAATTTTCCGTTTTCTATACTTTCAATCGAATCCCATTTAAATAAATAACTTATCATCAGACCAGCAATTATCCAACCAATGGACCCAAAAACTCTAATTGACGAAAAATCTTTTGCAGTATCTTTCATTTGATAGAATGCTACAGAATTAACTAGTGCTAAAGTTGGCATGTAAATTATCATGTAAACTAGTACATAGGGATAAAATGATTGAAAATCACTTGCATAAGTCATTAAATACAGAAATAATCCCCCTAGAATATGGAGAAATCCTAGGATTCGTTCTGCATTAAAAAATTTATCAGCAATAAGACCAATAAAAAGAGGAGCTATGATTGCACCCCATGACTGAGTTGAAAATGCAGTAGATATTTCTATTCCAGTAGCATTTATGTTTTTTGATAGAAATGTTCCAAGAGTCACCCACCAACCTCCCCAAATAAAAAATTGAAAAAACATCATAGTTGAGAGTTGTATTTTTGTAAACAACTTCATTATTAGTTAATTTTTTTTTGAAATTTGTATTTACCAGATCCGATAGTAAAATAATCATTATTATTTTTTGAATATGAATTCAAAACATATTTTTTTAATTTATTATTAGATAATTTCCATGAGTTTCCATTGACACCTCTACTTAAAATGACATCTGATTTTGAGTTTGCCGGTATCTCAATATTTAAGGTTATAAATTTAGTATCTCTTTCCCATTCAATTGAGATATTTCCATAGTTAGATAAGTAATTACCCTTTATATAGTTAAAGTTTTTATCAAACAGGGGTTTAATGTAAAATCTTTTATAACCAGGAAATTTGTCATTAATTCTTAAACCTAGTAAGTTATTATACATCCATTCTCCAATCGCCCCGTATGCATAATGGTTATATGAATTCATTGATGAACTGGCTAACTTACCGTCACTCATTATACCATTCCATCTCTCCCAAATTGTTGTTGCCCCTTTGGTTACAGGATATAGCCATGATGGGTACTTATCTCTTAATAATAATTTAATTGCCAAATCAGATCTTCCACCGTCAGAAAGAACTTGACACAAATAAGGGGTTCCAAGAAAACCTGTAGTTAGGTGTCCATAACTATTCACGTTTTCAACTAATCTGTTAAATGCTATTTTTTTATATTCATCTTTTAAAATACTGAATTTTAATGGAAGTACATAAGCAGTTTGTGTATCTCCGATTATTATTCCATTTTTAGTAACATACTCATCATGAAAACTTTTGTTAGCTTTATTAAGAATTGGAGTGTAAAATTCAACCTCGTCCAATTTATTTAAAACTTTAGCTGACTTTATTAAAAGATCTATAGAGTAGTGATAAAAAGCTTGAGCTATCATATGTTTATTTGATACAGCAGATCTACCACCAGGATCATTAGGAACGCTATAAAATAACCAATCACCATAGTGATTAACTCCTTTATAAAGTCCATTTGAAGAATTGGTAATCATATGATCAACCCATTTTTTCATACTTTTATATCTTTTATCAAGTTCAAAAATATCTCCATATTTTAGGTATGAATTCCATGATATAATCGTCACAGCATCAGACCACCCAGCAGATCCTCCCTTTCTTGGTTTTTTATTTTCTAATACGTCAGGGATGACACTTGGGACAAGGCCATTATCATATTGATCTAATTCAAGATCAACCATCCATTTATCAAAAAATTTTTTAACATCACGAAGGTAAGATGCAGTATTGAAAAAAACTTGAGCATCTCCAGTCCATCCTAATCTTTCATCTCTTTGTGGACAATCAGTAGGGACATCCAAAAAATTTCCTTTTAGACCCCACTCAATATTTTTTTGTAGTCTATTTATCATTTTATTAGAAGTATTAAAAAATCCAGTTTTTTCCATCGAAGAAAATAAAGGATATGCTTTAATAGTATTTATATTTATATTTTCTATTCCTACTATTTTTATATATCTAAATCCTTGAAAAGTAAAATGAGGTCTGTAAATATTGTCTTTATTTTCATTTATTATAAAAGTATTTATTTGTTTTGCTGATCTTAAATTTTCGGTGTAGAATTCATTATTGTGTAAAATTTCAGCATGATGAATTTCTATTTTTTCTCCTTTATTACCTTTTGATTTAAATTCAACCCACCCTACAATATTTTGGCCAAAATCAATAATATTGTCACCTGTTTTAGTTTTAAAAATTTTTATTGGCTCAATTGGTCTATCTTTTTTAATCATCTCATTAGATGTTGAAATTATATTTCCGGCATAACTTTCATATTGGACATTTTTTATTTTTTCTATTTTTGAATTATAATTTGACCAACTTTTATCAATAAGGTTAGCGTTATAAACTTCACCATCATAAATTTCAGAATCAATTATACTTCCATGAAAGTATTTCCAATTTTTATCATTTAATATGTGTTTTTTTGATCCATCCTCATAAGTAATAACCAGTTCAGCTATAAATGCATATCTATTTCCTTCATAATTGTCTTGAATATTAAGCTGATCAGTCCAACCAAGAATACCATGATACCATCCCTTACCGACTATTACACCCAATCTATTATCTTTATTAATTAAATTTTTTACATCAAAAGATTGATACTGAATTCTATTATTGTATGATGTCCATCCAGGAGTAAGAAAAAAATCACCGACTTTAGATCCATTAATATATGCTTCATACATACCTTTTGAAGTTATATATAGATTTGCTTTTTTAATTTTTTTGTCAACCTTAAATTCATTTATAAAATATGGACTATTTGAATTTTTTTTAGTATCATCAACATCTTGAACAGAAATCCACTTTTTTTTCGAGTTCATTTTTTTCATCAATCCTGTAGACCAAGAGGATATATTACTATTAGTCAAACTATTATTTTTATTTGTCCAAATAGTTACTTGCCAAAAATAATCAGTGTCGTATTTAAGAGCACTTCCATTGTATTTAATTCTAACAGAGTTTGAAGATTCAATTTTACCTGAGTCCCAGACTAAATTTTCTTCTGAATCAAATTTTTCAGCAGTAACTTTTATTTGATAGTGCGTTTGGTTTAAATCATAACAATTACAACCAATTTTCCATGAAAAATTTGGTTTTTGATTATCAAGACCAGTTGGTGAATTGAGTTCATTCACCTCCATTTTATCAATGAAAATCATTTGAGATAGCAATATATATGGAATAAATAGTAGTATAAGATTAAATTTTTGTTTTGTCATCATTTAATTTTTTGTGTTAAATATTATTTAATACTCTTAAATTTAAAAAAATAATTAATGTTGTAAACTCTATTTTTATTAGTTATTTTATTTGTCTTTCATTATTTTTTTTATATTTAACAATCAAAAAAATTAAACAAAACAATTGTAACAATGAAAAAAATTTATTTAGCTCTATTAGCAATTTGTGTGTTAAATCTATTTAGTACTGATTTAAAAGCTTTAAATGCCGAGTCAAATACGAAAAATGATTCTAGTCTTTTTATTCAAGATGAAATGCAAACAGTTGATGAAGAATCAGCGTCATTTACTCAAGAAGTTAAAAAAAGATTTATTGAGGGAGGCCCGTCTTTTATGGGTATTGTAATGCTTTGCCTAATTCTTGGACTTGCGATAGCTATCGAAAGAATTATCTATCTAAATCTTGCTACAACAAATTCTAAAAAATTGATTGAAGGTGTTGAATCTGCAATATCTTCAGGTGGCGTAAATGAGGCAAAAGAATTATGTAGAAATACTAGAGGTCCTGTTGCATCAATTTTCTATCAAGGACTCGATAGAGCAAACGAAGGAATTGAGAGTGCTGAAAAAGCTGTTATTTCTTATGGTGGTGTTCAAATGGGACAATTGGAAAAAAATGTATCGTGGATTTCATTATTTATTGCTCTTGCTCCAATGTTAGGTTTTATGGGTACTGTAATTGGTATGATTCAAGCATTTGATAAAATTGAAGCTGCTGGTGATATGCAGCCATCACTTGTTGCCGGTGGTATTAAAGTCGCACTTTTAACTACTGTTTTTGGACTTATTGTTGCAATAATTCTTCAGGTTTTTTACAACTACATAATAGCTAAAATTGATAGTATAGTTAATGACATGGAAGATTCATCTATTACTTTAATTGATATTTTAGTTTCTCAAAAGAAGTAATAAATTATGAATTCAGAAAAAATTACAAAGATCGTCTCAGCCTTACTAGGAATACTTGGTGTGGTCTTTTTATTCCTTGTTTTGGGTAAGTCGTCAGATGAGATTAAGTCTGCCGCCTCAATGGGTGATTTTTCATCTGTTTCTCCTATAGTGAATTTAACTTTCGCGGTTTTATTTATAACTATTTCAGTAACCTTAATTTTTTCTTTATTAGGTCTTTTTTCTAACAAAGAAAAACTAAAAAAAGCACTGATTTCTATTGGGTTTCTAATACTCGTAGTAGGTATTTCATATCTTTTTTCTTCAGGTGAAGAAACTCTTTTGAAAGATAACGAAATACTATCTGCTCAAGGATCTAGATTTGTTGAGACTGGAATTAGAACAGTGTACATATTGGGGTCTATAGCAATATTATTAATGGTTTTTTCAACAATTAGAAAATCAATATCTAAGTAAAATGGCTAGAAGATCTTCACAGGAGGTAAACGCAGGTTCAATGGCTGACATCGCTTTTCTCTTGCTAATATTTTTTCTTGTGACAACTACAATTGAAACAGACTCAGGAATCAATAGAAAGTTACCTCCAATGGACGAAATGATTGATCCGCCAATTATTAAAGAGAGAAATATTTTTACTGTTGTTGTAAATAAGAATAACCAATTACTTGTAGAGGAAAAACCCATGGATATAAGTAATGTCAGAAGTGCTGCTATTGAATTTCTAGATAATGGAGCTGGACAAGGAGAAGAAGCCTGTGATTATTGTAAAGGTAACAGAGACCCATCATCTTCTGATAATCCAGAAAAAGCAATTATATCTTTAAAAAATGATAGAGAAACATCTTATAAAGTTTACATTGCTGTTCAAAATGAGCTAGTTGCTGCATACAATGATTTAAGAAATAGAGAATTTTCTATATTATATCCATCAATAAATATGTCATATGTTGACGCTAACAAAAAATATTCTGATCCAAGAACTAGTCTATCTGAAAAACAAAAATTAAAACCTCTACTAGATGAGGTTAAGGCAATGTATCCACAAAAACTCTCGGAAGCAGAACCAAGTAAAACCAGTTCATAATGTCAAAATTCAAAAAGAAAAAATCTGGAGATCTTCCACCAGTAAATACAGCTTCTCTTCCTGATATAGTTTTTATGTTACTGTTCTTTTTTATGGTTGCAACTGTAATGAGAGATAGCACACTCATGGTAACAAATGCTCTACCTGCAGCTGATCAAATACAAAAATTAGACAAAAAAGATAGGGTAATGTATATTTATGCAGGCAAACCTTCATCAAGATATATGGATAAATATGGTACTCAGGCAAGAATTCAGTTAAATGATAAGTTTGCATCAGTCTCTGAGGTTGGAGCTTTTGTACTTGCTGAAAGGGCATCGAAAAGACAAGAGTTGCAGAATGTTTTGACTACTGCTTTAAAAGTTGACGGTGAAACAAATATGGGACTAATTTCTGACATAAAACAAGAATTAAGAAAAGTAAATGCTTTAAAAATTAACTACACAACAAGAGTAGGTGAGTATACCCAGAATATTGATTAACAAATGCAGACTTTGTATTTGAATATTCAAATATTATTTTTTTTTGTATTTATTAGTGTTTTTTCTCAAAATATTTCAAACGAATCTAGTTATAAAGAGGATCAAATTTATTTTGGTATAACGTATATATCCCTAAAAAATAATATAGATAATTTAAAACAAAATGGATTTTCAAGAAGTATTTTTGTAGGATTTATAAATGATTTATCATTAAATAAAAAAGGTAATTTAGCTTTGGGTCTTGGTTTAGGATATTCTAATGACAAATACATTTCTAATCTAGAGTATTCATTTAACGAGTCCAGTAATTCATTTAGATTTAAAGTTCCAAATGAAAAAAGTGATTTTAAAAATTATATAAGAACCCATTCTTTTGAATTTCCATTTCAATTTAGGTGGAGAAATTCAAGTATTGACACCTATGAATTTTGGAGAATTCATCTAGGTTATAAATTAAAATATATCTTTTACAATAAATTTGAATCAATTTATTTAAAAAGAAATAAATTAAATGACATAACTAATTTTAATCAATCAATAAATCTTTCTTTAGGATATAATACTTGGAATATTTTCATAGAGTATTATTTAAAAAGTATAGTAGAAAGCAATGATTTAAATCAATTAACCCCTATAAAATTTGGATTAATTTTTTATTTATTATAATTCTTTTCTCAGTCTAGCAACAGGGAAACCAAGTTGCTCTCTGTATTTTGAAATTGTTCTTCTTGCAATGTTGTAACCTTTTTTATTTAATTCTTTTGATAAATTAATATCAGTTAAAGGTGAATTTTTATTTTCTTTATCAATTAAATTTTTTAAAATTTTCTTAATTTCAATGGTAGATACTTCACCTCCATCAGATTTGGTTAGTGACTCAGAAAAAAAACTTTTTAATAATTTTGTACCGTATGGGGTTTCAATGTATTTGCTGTTTGCAACTCTGGAAATTGTTGAAATATCCATTTCAATTTTATCAGCTATGTCCTTAAGAATCATCGGTTTTACAAGTTTTTCATCTCCTGTTAATAAATAATCATATTGAAAATTAACTATAGCGTTAATTGTTTTTTCAAGGGTTTCATGACGTTGCTTTATTGCATCAATAAACCATTGGGCAGAATCCAATTTTTGTTTTAAGAATTGTATAGCTTCTTTTTGAGATTTATTTTTTTTTGGAGATTCTTTATAACCTTTAATCATTTCTATATAAGAATTTGATAAATGAAGCTCAGGAAAATTTCTTGAATTTATAGTTACAATTAACTTTTCGTTTACTATACTTAAAATAAAATCAGGAACAATGTGTGTATTAATTGAAGTACTTGATAGGGATGCACCTGGTTTGGGATTTAATTTTTCAATTTCCTTCAAACTTGACTTTAAATCATTTTCATTAATATTAAATTTTTCTTGAATTTTCTTAAAGTGTTTTTTTGAGAAAAAATCAAAGCCATCATCTATTATTTTTAGTGCTGTTTTTGTGTGCGAAGTCGATTTTCTTCTTTTTAATTGAATTGATAAACACTCTTGTAAGTTTCTTGCTCCAATTCCTGGTGGGTCTAAGGTTTGAACTTTTTTTAATATTTCATTTAATTTTTTTTTTTCAATAAATATATTTTGAGTAAATGCCAAATCATCTATTATGTTTTGAGATGTTCTTCTTATGTATCCACTATCATCAATACTTCCAATTAAAAATTCTGCAATTAGACTTTCCTCTTTATCTAAAACTAAGGAACTTAATTGATTTTTAATTTTTTGGTGAAATCCAATTTCACCTGATATTGGTATTTGTTTTTCAACATCGCTGTCAGAAAATGAATTTAAATTTAGTTTATAAGAAGGAATTTCATCGTCACTTAAATAAGGATCTAAATTAACTTCTTCAAAATCATCACTTTGGTTTTCGTTATCAACATTCAAATCAATATTTTCTTTTCCACTCTCTAATGCTGGATTTTCAGCAATCTCACTCTGAATTTTTTGCTCAAGATCTAGAGTAGACAACTGGATAAGTTTCATTAATTGAATTTGTTGAGGAGAAAGTTTTTGAGATAATTTAAGTTGAAGGTTTTGTTTCAGCATAAGACACAAATAATTAATATTAAAATTAGTAATTAAAATGATGCGTTTAGAGGGGTTCTTGGGTAGGGTATAACATCTCTTATATTTCTCATACCTGTTGAAAATTGAATTAACCTTTCAAAACCCAAACCAAAACCACTGTGAGGTACGGTACCGAATTTTCTCAAATCAAGGTACCACCATAGCTCTTTTTGATCAATTTTCATTTCTTTTATTTTTTGAAGAAGTTTATTAAAATCCTCCTCTCTTTGAGATCCACCAATAATTTCTCCAATTCCAGGAAAGAGAACATCCATGGCTTTAACAGTTTTGCCATCTTTATTTTGTTTCATATAAAAAGCCTTTATGCTAGAAGGATAGTCATATATAATGACAGGACATTTAAAATATTTTTCAACAAGATATCTCTCATGTTCACTTTGAATATCAGCCCCCCAATTATCAATCAGATAGTTAAATTTCTTTTTTTTATTCATGTTAGATTTTTTTAAAATCTCATGAGCCTCTGAGTATGATACTCTTTTAAATTTTGTTGAAATCACAAAATTTATTCTCTCCAACAAGTCAAGTTCAGATCTTTGATTTTGTGGGAGACTTTTTTCCTCGTTAATTAATCTGTCGTTTAAAAAATTTAGGTCAATCTGACAATTTTCATGAATGAATTTTAAAATATATTTAATGAATTTTTCCGACAAATCCATATTGTCTTTCAAATCAAAGAAAGCCATTTCAGGTTCAATCATCCAAAATTCAGCGAGGTGTCTTGTAGTATTTGAATTTTCAGCTCGAAATGTAGGGCCAAATGTATATACTTTACTCAGCCCCATAGCATAGGTTTCAGCTTCTAGTTGACCTGATACAGTCAAAAAAGTTTCTTTACCAAAAAAATCCTTTGAATAATCATTATCACTTTTATTTTTTAATAAATAGTCTTGAAATTTTTTTGTTGTTACTTTAAACATTTGCCCTGCACCTTCAGCATCACTTCCAGTTATAATTGGTGTATGTACACAAAAAAAATTTTCTTTTCTAAAAAAATCATGAATTGCGTAATTTGCAACAGATCTAATTCTCATTACGGAGGCAAATGTTGATGTTCTAATTCGAAGGTGAGCTTTTTCTCTTAAAAATTCAAATGAGTGTTTTTTAGGTTGTATAGGGTATTCATCAGGATTACATTCACCATATATTTTTAATTTATTTACAATTATTTCAACTTTCTGCCCTTTACCAATGCTTTCAACTAAAATACCTTCAATCATTAAACTACATCCAGTTGAAATTTTATCGATTAATTTTTTATCAAAGTTGTCTGGATTAATCACACATTGTAAATTTGTATTAATTGATCCATCATTTAAGGATATAAATCTTCTACCTCTAAAGGTTTTAACCCATCCTTTAGCGGTGACTGTTTGATTTTCTGCTTTTTTATTTAAAATATCGATGATACTCTCCATCCTTTTTTTAAGTAAAGATAATTTATATTTTAATTTACTAATCTCTTTAAATTTTTAATTAGATTATTTTTTTGATAAATAATAATCGATGGAAGCAATATTAAATTTGAAAACATTGAAAAAAGTAAAGTTAAAGAAACTAGACCTCCAAGGGCCACAGTACCTCCAAAGTCAGACATCATAAAAACAGAGAATCCAAATAATAATATTACTGAGGTATAAAACATTCCAATACCTCTTTCTTTTATTGTTAAATAAACTGATTTAGATACATTACAATTTGATTCAAAAATTTCTTGTCTAAATTTCGCAAGGAAGTGAATAGTATTATCTACAGAAATACCAAAAGCAATACTAAATACTAATATAGTAGATGGTTTTAATGAAATTTGAAAAAATCCCATAAATCCTGCTGTTATTATGAGAGGAAGTATATTTGGAATTAATGATATTAAAACCATTTTAATTGATTTGAAAATATAAGATATAATTAATGCAATAATAATAATTGCAATAAATAGAGATAAGAATAGATTTTTAACTAAAAATTTTGTGCCGTGTAAAAATAAAATTGCTTTTCCTGTTAGATTGACATCAAATTTTTCTTCAGGAAAGATTTTAGAGATTATTTTTTTAATTTCATCAATCTTGTATTCAATTTTTTGTGAATCAATATTTTTCATGTAAGTTGTAATTCTGGCATTTTGATTATTTTCATCCACATAATTTTTTATAAAGTCAATTTTTGATTTAGAGTTTTTTATATACTTTGAAATAAATAAATTTTCTTGTCTTGATGGAAAAGTATAAAAATTTGGGTTTCCATTGTAGTATGATTGTTTTAAAAATTTAATAACGTTTATAATTGACAAGGGTTTAGAAATTTCAGTTAATTCATTTAATGATTTGTCTAGTTTTTCAATTTTTTTAAGATTATTATAGTTAGTTACACCATTTTTTCTTTTAGTGTCAATTAATATTTCAATTGGAGTAACTCCATTAAATTCGTCATTAAAGAAAGATAGATCTTTGAAAAATTCTTTTCCTTTTGGAATGTCATCTAACATATTACCTGAAATTTTAAGATTGGAAATTCCAATTAGACTAATAGCGAAGAAAAAAGATGCAACCGTAAAGGTTAATTTTCGTTTTGATTTTATAATTTTTTCAATAAGATTTGTAATATATATTGTTTTTTTTCCAGTTAAATACTTCAATTCACTTTTTTCAGGTTTTTTTAACAAACTGAAAAAAATTGGTATTAAAATAATTGATATAAAAAATATTCCTAAAATATTTATTGATGCCACTATTCCAAATTCTTTCAAAATTTTACTATCTGTAAAAATGAAAGTTGCAAACCCTAGTGCAGTAGTAAAATTTGCCAAGAGTGATGCATTTCCAATTTTGATTATTACATTTTTTAATGATTTAATTTTATCATTATTTTTAATAATTTCTTGTTTGAATTTATTTATTAAAAAAATACAATTTGGAACCCCAATAACTATAATTAAAGGAGGAATCAAAGCTGTTAATACAGTTATTTCATATTGAAGAAAACCTAAGGTGCCTAGTGACCATATAACTCCAAGTAATACAACAATTATTGAAATTATTGTTCCTTTTATTGACCTCAAAAAAAAATAAAAAATTATTGATGTAACTAATATTGCTGCAAAAACAAAAAACCCCATTTCGTCAATTATATTTTGAGCATTTAATGTCCTTATGTAAGGCATGCCAGATAATCTCACATTAATTTTTGTTTCATTTTCAAATTTTTCAATAATAGGGATTAACTTATCAAGAATGAACTCTTTTCTTAAGTTAGTATTGACTATTTTTTTCTTCATAAAAATAGCAGATCTTATTACTAAAGATCCTTTTTTATATATTAAATCTTCATAAAATGGAAAATTTTCTAATGATTTTTCAATGGACAATTTTTCATTATTAATTGAATTAAATTTTATAGGAATTAAATCAAATTTCTCCTCATCATCGTTTTTTTTTATTGATTTAAGATTACCAATTGACAATGTGTAATCAATTTCATCAAACTTTTCTATTTCTTTATTTAATGTCGTCCACTTTCTAAAATTTTCACGAGAAAATACTGATGAATCATTTAAACCAATTACAATTAAATTACCCTCTTCGCCAAAGAGATTTGTAAACTTGTTGTAAATTAAATTTTGTATATGAGAATCAGGAAGTAAGTTTGCTTCAGTAAATGTAAATCTAATGTTTTTAAACTGTGTAGATGAAAATATTGAGATTAATAATATAATAATTAAAAACAAAAACCTGTTTTTTAAAATTAAATTAGAAATATATCTCCAGTTTTTTAAAAAATCATGGTTTTTCAATCTATCATTCAAGTCAGCTGAATTATTAAATTGTTAGTATTTCTTTTTCTTTAAGTTGATATATATTATCAACCTTTTCAATTAGCTTATCAGTAATGTTTTGTATGTCTATAATGTAATTATTTTTCTGATCTTCAGAATAATCAAGTTTTTTAATTTCATTATTAGAGTTTTTTCTTACGTTTCTAATACTAATTTTTGCATTTTCAGTAAGATTTTTTGCCATTTTAGCCAATTCTTTTCTTCTTTCTTCAGTTAAAGGTGGTATATTGATTATGATGTTATCTCCATTGTTCATTGGATTAAAACCTAGATTTGCATAGCTTATAGCTTTTTCAATATCAGGTAGAATTGACTTTTCCCAGGGCTGAATAACGATAGTTTTTGAATCAGGAGTATTAACATTGGCTAATTGGTTGATTGGAGTTTCATTACCATAGTAATTTACATGAACACTTTTTAACATAGATGGGTTGGCTTTCCCAGCCCTTATGTTTAATAATTCATTTTCAAGATGGGTAACAGAAGCCTCCATACTTTTTTTACAATTTTCTAATAAATATTTCAATTGATCATCCATAAATTATAAATAAACTTTAGTACCAATTTTTTCACCATTAATAATTTTAATTAAATTACCTTTTGTATTAATATCAAAAACAATAATTGGCAATTTATTTTCTTTGCTTAAAGTAAATGCAGTAGTATCCATAACTTTTATTCCTTTATGTAATACTTCGTTAAATGATAAACTATCAAATTTTATAGCTTCTTTGTTTTTTTCTGGATCTGTATTGTAAATTCCGTCAACTCTAGTTCCTTTAATGATTACTTCAGCGTTTATTTCTATGGCTCTCAAAACAGCAGCTGAATCTGTCGTAAAAAAAGGGTTTCCAGTGCCCGCACTAAAAATAACAACTCTCCCTTTTTCCAAATGCCTTACGGCCTTTCGCTTAATATATGGTTCTGCAATAGCTTCAATTTTTATTGCAGTTTGAAGTCTTGTAGGAATTTCAATATTTTCAAGTGCACTTTGCAAAGCTAAACCATTTATAATTGTACCTAACATTCCCATATAATCAGATTGTACTCTATCTAATCCAGCGTTATTTAGAGATACGCCTCTAAAAATATTTCCACCTCCAATTACAATGGCAACTTCAACACCAGCTTTTTGAATTTTTTTTATTTCGTTAGCATAGTCATTTAGTCTGGTAGAATCAATTCCAAATGAATTGTGACCCATCAAAGCTTCACCACTTAACTTGAGAAGTATTCTTTTATATTTCATCACACATAGCTAAATTAGTTATAAAAGTTTAAAAAAAGTTAAGATTTTCTAATTTATAGTTGATCATCAATATATTTTTCAAATTCACCAATTTTTTTGGATTGGGTTAGTTTAAATTTTCCAATTTCAGTTCTTTTTAATTTACTCAAATGTGCACCAGATCCAATATTTTCTCCAAAGTCATTAGCAATTGACCTAACATACGTTCCTTTACTACATTTAATTTTGAACTCAATTTTTGGTAATTCAATTTTAATAATTTCAAAATTGTATATGTTAACCTTTCTGGATTTTATTTCAATATGTTTATTCATTCTTGCATACTCGTACAATCTTTTACCTTTAATTTTTAGGGCAGAAAAAATTGGAGGCTTTTGATATATTTCTCCAATAAAATTCTTTTTTGTTTCATTAATTAGTTTTTCATTTACATGATCAAAACAGTATTTTTTGTTAAATGGAGTTTCTAAATCGAAAGATGGAGTTGTTGCACCAAGAGTAATTGTACCTTCATATGATTTTTCATAATTTTGAATTTCGCTAATTAATTTTGTCATTTTACCTGAACATAATACTAACAGCCCCTCGGCTAAAGGATCTAAAGTTCCTGAATGACCAATTTTTATTTTCTTGATTTCTAATTTTTGATAAAGAATACTTTTGATTCTTTTTACAACTTGAAATGAAGTCCAATTCAATGGTTTGTTTATTAATAATACCTCTCCATCAATAAATCTTTTTTTTAATTTTTCTTTCTTATTTAAGAGCATAGATTATAGATAATAAACCGACAACAAAACAATAAAAACTAAAATAATATAAAGAAGATTTCTCAACTAATTTAAGCATCAATTTACAAGCAATTAATCCAGAAAAAAAAGCTGAAATAAAACCAAAGATTAAGTAATCCATGTTTATTAAATTTCTATCAAAATCAATTTCAGTCAAATTTTTTATAAGTCCTCCTAGAATTAAAGGTATTACCATTAAAAATGAAAATCTTGCTGCTGTATTTTTTTCAACCCCTAAAAAAATAGCAAAAGCTATGGTTGAACCACTTCTTGATAGGCCTGGTAAAATAGCAAATGCTTGAACTAATCCAATAATAAATGAATTAAAAAAATTTAATTTTTTCTTTTTTATTTTTTCTTTTTTTGTGAAAAATAAAAGTGCAGAGGTTATAAATAACATTGATCCAATTAGTAAAAGATTTCCTTGAAATAATATTGATAAATCATCTTTAAAAAAAAAACCAACTATTGATGCAGGTATCATTGATATAACAATGTATGCTATATATAAAGAGGAATCTTGATTTTTTGAGTAAATTACATCTGTTATAATTTTTCGTATATCATTTCTAAAAACAATAACAGTGCTAAGAGCTGTTGCACCATGAATAACAGTTGAGAATAAAAGATTATTATTTTCGATTGAATTTGAATCAATCAAAACTCTTATAATTTCTACATGCCCACTAGATGAAATAGGTAAAAACTCAGTTAAACCTTGTATTATTCCAAGGATAATTGCAGTTACTTTTTCCATTTTTTTCCATTATGCAAAATTGAATAAATCACAAGTATGAAGCCAAAAATAATTATGGTTGGAGCCAATCTAATTCTTTGAAAGTTAAAAATTTCTGGGTTAAACTCTTCAGGAACCTCAGATTTTCCGCCTGACATTAATACATATCCAAAAAAAATTAAAACTATTGAAATAATTAAAATCTTGTAATTAGATTTATTAAGTAAAATTTTTTTTCTATCATTATTCATATCAGTAAATATGGCTAGAATTAACATTAAGAAACTTTTGTGTAGCAAAATATGTACTAATTATTGTAATAAAAATTGATGAAAGTATCAAAAATGAAGAAATAATAAAAAATTCGTGAGGATATTCCAATAGATTTAAGTACGAGAATTTTTCGTTAACATATACAATTAAAGTAATTAATAAAGAAATTGATATTAGTGATGCTAATAAACTTAAAGCTAAATATTTAACAACAAATGGCCTTCGTATAAAACTTTTTTTTGCTCCAACAAGTTGCATAGTTTTTATTATTAATCTTTTAGAATGAATTGAAAGTCGAATTGAACTATTAATTAATAATATTGAAATAACTAAAAAAATAATACAAACAGCAATTAACCAATTTAAAATCTTATTTAAATTATCATTTAAAAGCTCTACGAGGGGTTGATCATATGTAACTTCCTGAACGTATTCTTTGTCTACATATAAATTTTTTAAATTATTCAAAGTAATAGTGTTAACAAATTTTGAATTCATATAAACGTTTATTGAGTTTAAAAGAGGATTATATCCAAGGAAATCAATAAAGCTCTCTCCAATTTCTTTTTTTAATTCGGCAGCAGCGTCATCTTTTGATATAAACTCTAATTTTTTTGTTTCCTCCCTTAATAATAAACTATTTTCAAGTTGTTTTATTTCAAATGGTTTTATTGACTCAGACAAATAGATAGTAATAGCTATTTGTTCTTTAAAATGACCTGAAATTTTTTTTGAGTTAATTAGAAGAATTGAAAGGCATCCTAAAAAAAATAAAACTAGAGATATGCTTAAAACCAAAGAAAAATAAGTATTTAAGACTCTTCTTTTTTCAAATTTTTCAAAATTATTAGTACTCACTTTTAAACTTTAATATAAAAATAATAAAACAGTATATAATTTTAAGTTGATATATCATTAAACTTTTTTTGTTTTAAGTGTTTAAACGTAATTTAGTAAAAACATTTTTTTAATGAGTGTTTATAATTTCAAGTTAATCGAAAAAAAATGGCAAGAGTATTGGTCAAAAAATAATACTTTTAAAGTAGAAGTTGATAGCTCAAAACCAAAATTTTTTGTTTTAGATATGTTTCCTTATCCTTCTGGAGCCGGACTTCATGTCGGTCATCCAATTAGTTATATTGCTTCTGATATTTATTCTAGATATAAAAGACACAAAGGTTTTAATGTTTTGCATCCTCAAGGTTACGACTCTTTTGGTTTGCCAACCGAACAGTATGCAATATTAACAGGACAACACCCTGAAAAAACAACTAAAATCAATATAAATAGATACAGAAAACAACTTGACAAAATGGGGTTTTCTTATGATTGGTCTAGAGAAATTAGGACCTCCGACACAAATTACTACAAGTGGACGCAATGGATGTTTATTTTACTTTTTAATTCATGTTATGATCAAAATTTAGATAAGGCTATTTCAATCAAAAAACTTATTCAAATTTTTAAAAATCAAGGAAATAAAAATATTAATTTTTATTGTGAGGAAAATATTTTAAATTTTAATGCTAAAGATTGGAATTCATTCTCTGATCAAAAAAAAGAAAAAATTTTACAAAAGTATAGATTAGCTTTCATCTCATATACTGAGGTAAACTGGTGTAAAAAATTAGGAACTGTTCTCGCAAATGATGAAATTGTAAATGGAGTATCAGAAAGGGGAGGCTTTGAAGTTACTAAAAAAAAGATGGAGCAGTGGAGTATTCGAATAGGGGCATATGCTGAGAGACTTTTAAATGGATTAAAAAAAATTGAATGGTCTGATTCAATTAAGGACATTCAAAAAAATTGGATTGGCAAATCAACTGGATATTCTCTTTCATTTAAAATATATAAAAGTAAATATAAAATAGAGGTATATACAACAAGACCTGATACAATTTTTGGAGTGACATTTTTGGCTATATCTCCAGATTATAAATTAATCAGCAAACTTACAGTTGACAGATATAAAAAAGATGTAAATTCATTTATTGAAACTTTTAAATCAAAGTCAGAAAGAGATATTTTATCAAACATTAACCATTCCTCAGGTATTTTTACTGGTTCATATGCAATTCATCCATTAACAGGTGAAAAAATTCAAATATGGATTGCTGATTACGTTTTGTCAACTTACGGTTCTGGTGCGGTTATGAGTGTTCCTTGTGGTGATGAAAGAGATTATAGATTTGCTAAAAAATATAAAATCAATATTATTAATATTTTTAAAAATATTAATATTTCAAGAAAACCCCACACGGAAAAAAGGTATAAATCACTTATAAATTCTGATTTTTTAAATGGGTTAAATTATAGAGAAGCAACTAAAAAAATTGGATTTGAGCTAGAAAAAAATGTTATAGGATTTAAAAACACTAAGTATAAGATTAGAAATGCTATTTTTAGTAGGCAAAGGTACTGGGGGGAGCCAATTCCAATCTATTTTAAAAATGGTATACCACATTCACTCAAGAAGAAAGATTTACCATTAAAATTACCTACAGTCAAAAATTTTTTGCCCACCCCAGAGGGAAACCCTCCCTTAGGTAATGCTAAAATTTGGGCATGGAATGAGAAAAAAAGTATTGTTGTTGATAAAAAATATATTGACAATATTAACGTGTTCCCACTAGAGTTAACTACAATGCCCGGATGGGCAGGAAGTTCATGGTATTTTAATCGATATATGGATCCTAAAAATAAATTAAAGTTTGTTGGAAGTAAGAAGCTAGATTATTGGAAAGATGTTGATCTATATATTGGAGGTATTGAGCACGCCTCAGGTCATTTATTATATTCTAGGTTTTGGCAGAAGTTTTTATACGATTATAATTTGGTCCCGACGGATGAGTATGCAAAAAAATTAGTAAATCAAGGTATGATTTTAGGTAATTCAGCTTTTATTTTTAGAATTAAGAAAACTAACACATACGTTTCAAAAAACTTGGTTAATGACAATCAATTTGAAAGAGTTAGGGTTGATATTTCCTTAGTTAACGAAAATGATGAGTTAGATGTAGAGAAATTTAAAAAGTGGCTTCCTGAATTTAAAGATGCTAATTTCAAACTAGAAAACGGAAAGTATATTGTTGCTAGAGAGATTGAAAAAATGTCAAAATCAAAGTTTAACGTAATCAATCCAGATCAAGTTTGTGAAAAATATGGAGCTGACACCTTAAGGTTATATGAAATGTTTATAGGGCCAATTGAGCAATCAAAACCCTGGAGTATGTCTGGTATTTCTGGAGTTCACAATTTTCTTAAAAAAACCTGGAAGTTATTCCATCTAAAAAATAATTTTGAAGTTTCAAAAAATGATCCAACCATTAATTCACTTAAATCTCTCAATAGAGCAATAAAAAAAGTAAATGAAGACATACTAAAATTATCTTTCAATACTTGTATAAGTTCTTTGATGATTTGTGTTAATGAACTTTTGGATCAAAAATGTAATTCAATAGTTATTCTTAAACCATTGTTAATTTTAATATCACCTTTTGCACCACATTTTAGTGAAGAATTATGGAGTTTAATGGGTTCTAGCTCATCTATTGCAAATGAAAAATATCCCGATCATGATGATTCATATTTAATTGAATCAACAAAAAACTATCCCATTTCATTCAATGGAAAGTTAAGATTCAAAAAAGAATTAAGTTTAGATTTAAGTAATGAATCAATAGAAAAAATAATAATGAGTGATGAAAAAACCAATTTTTATCTTAAAGGCCAAAAACCAAAAAAAATAATCATAATTAAAGGTAGGATTATTAATATAGTTATTTAAAGTTTAGCACTTTATATTAAAACTAATTTTACAAAGAAATCTGCTTGTCTATTTGTTGATTTAATGAAATAAAAGTTTCTGTCCTCGAAACACCCTTAATTGTTTGTATCTTCTTATTTAAAATATTCATAAGATGCTCATTATCTTTACAAAGTATTTTCAAAAAAATACTCCAATTTCCGGTTGTATAATGACATTCAATTATTTCAGGAATTTCATCTAATTTTTTAACGGCTTCAGTATTAATCATCGCTTTATCTAAAAAAATACCAACAAAAGCAATCGTTTTGAAACCAAGTAATTTAACATTTAGGCTAATTTTAGAACCAGTAATTAAATTAGAATTTTCTAATTTTTTCAACCTTTGATGGACAGCTGCACCAGAAATTCCCGCAAGTTTAGATAATTGCATGATTGAAATTCTCGCATTTTTAATTAATCCTTTTATAATAATTTTATCTATTTTGTCAACAGAAATTATTTTGTCAGTAATTTTCATTTTTTACGTATATATTTTTCAATTGCCATAGTCATTGATGGATATTCTTTAGAGGGAGCCTTAATATTTATCTTTAGTTTTGCTCTTTTAGCTGCTTCTATTGTTGTATTACCATAACATGCAATTTTAGTATTATTTTGTTCAAAATTAGGAAAGTTTTTAAATAATGACTCAATCCCTGACGGACTGAAAAAAACTAATAAATCATAATATACATCTCTTAAATCTGACAAATCACTTACTACCGTTTTATATAATTGAGCTCTTTTCCAATTAATTTTAATTGAGTCTAAATACTCTGGTATTATTGGTTTTAATAGGTCTGACGAAGGAAGTAAATATTTATCTTCATTAAATTTTTTAAAAACCAGATCCAAGTCTTTTAGTTTATTTTGACCAACATATATTTTTCTTTTTCTGTAAACGACATACTTTTGAAGATAATATGCTACTGCCTCAGATTGACAAAAATATTTAGTTGAATCAGGGACATTAAAACGCATCAATTTTGTTAATCTAAAAAAATGATCAACAGAGTTTCTGCTTGTTAAAATAATTGAATTATAATTAGAAAAATCAATTTTTTGAAATCTAACCTGTTTTGGTGTTAGTCCTTCAACATGAATAAATGGTCTAAAATCTATCTTTAAGTTTAATCTTTCCTTAAGTCTAGTGTAGGGGTTGTTTTCATTTGAAGGTGAGGGTTGAGACACTAAAATAGTCTTAATACTCATATTTTATTTTTAATAAATTAAAACGATAAACCTTTAAATATCAGAATCAAAGGTGATATTTTAAACGCACAAAGATATAAAATAATATAGAAAAAAAATGATTTAAAATTTTTAATGTTTTTTAAAAACATATTGAATTGTTTTGTAATAAAATATAAAAAACTCAATCCAAACATTATATACATGTAATAAATTCCAGATTTGAAAACAAAAAGTAAAAGAAGATTTGAAAAAAACAATAAAAAACTTGATTGAAGATAGTAGGTTGAACTAGTAAAAATCAGTTTGTAAAACCTTTCTTTGTAATTAAATATAATTGAGAAAATATTCATCAAAAATAGTCTTAGAAATGCTAACAATAGAAGAGAAATGAATATTAATAAAAAAAAATAAAATCCTTTGAGATTATTAAATATTGAATTTATTAAAAAATATATTGAAAGACTGTATGATTTTAGTGTGAATAATGAAGCTAAATAAAAAAATTTAGTTTTTAAACTTTTCTGACCTTTATAATATATATTAATGTAAAGTATTGTTTCATAAAATCTTATTAAATATGAAAATCTAGTTGAATTTATTTTTTTTAAAAACCCTATTAAAAAAAATCCTAAAATTAATGATAGTATAATCCAGTCATCGATAAAAAAAGTTCTATTTAATTCAATTTGCATAATAATAAAGATATAATAGATTTAGATACTTAATAATTAATTATAATTTTAATTCATAAAATCATTATTGTTAATTTTAGTAAAATGAAAAAAAAGTCATTAATTATAATTCCAACCTATAATGAGATATTAAATATTGAGAAATTAATATTTTTGATAATGAAGGATAAAAATAATTTTGATGTTCTTGTTGTTGACGATAATTCTCCTGATAAAACTTTTATGAAAGTGAGTGAGTTAAAAGAAAAATTTAAGAGTAGATTATTTCTTTTGATAAGAGAAAAAAAAGAGGGTTTGGGTAAGGCATATATAGCGGGATTTAATTGGGCATTAAAAAAAAAATATGACTATATTTTTCAAATGGATGGTGATTTTTCTCACGATCCTCTTGAACTAGATCCAATGTTAAAAAAATTAAATTTTGGTAGTGATGTTGTTATTGGATCAAGGTACTTGAATGGAATTAATGTTATTAACTGGCCACTATCAAGAATCATTTTGTCGAAAGGAGCATCATATTATGTCAAATTAATTACTGGTATTCCAATTTCAGACCCAACCTCGGGTTTTGTTGGATACAAATCAAAAGTATTGAATTCTATTTCTTTAAATAAAATAAAATTTATCGGTTATGCATTTCAAATTGAACTTAAGTATAAATCTTGGAAAAAAGGTTTTAGATTAGAAGAACATTCTATTATTTTTAAAAATAGAGTAAAAGGAAAGTCTAAAATGAATAGCTCAATCATTTGGGAAGCAATTTATGGTGTTATAAAATTAAAATTTTAAAAAAACTTATAAATATGACAGATATTTTAATTAAAGGTGGAGAAATTGTAGATTCTGGCAAAATAGTAAAGAAAGATATTTTAATTTCAGGGGAAAGAATTAAAAAAATTGATCATGAAATTTCCATTGATCCAAGTTACAAATTAGTTAACGCTAAAAATAAGCTTTTAATTCCTGGTTTAATTGATGATCAAGTTCATTTTAGAGAACCAGGATTAACTCATAAAGGAGACTTTTTTAGCGAATCAAAAGCTGCGATAGCAGGAGGAGTAACTTCATTTATTGAAATGCCAAATACTATCCCTCAAACAACAACAAAATTTGCATTAGACGAAAAATATGATATTGCTCAAAGGTCATCTTGGGCAAACTATTCTTTTATGTTTGGAGGAACAAACAATAATTTAACTGAAATTAAATCCATAGATGAAAATAAAATTGCTGGATATAAACTTTTTTTAGGTTCATCAACGGGTAATATGTTAGTAGATGATGATTTAGTTTTAGAAAAAATATTTAGAAGTACAAACTTGCCGATTTCTGTCCATTGTGAGGATGAGAATATAATAAAATATAACATAAAAGAGTTTAAATTAAAATATGGTAACGAAATTCCAATAAAGTATCATCCATTAATTAGAAGTAGAGAGAGTTGTATTAAGTCAACAAAAAAGGCCATAAGAATAGCAAAAAAAACAGGTGCAAAACTTCATGTTTTTCATCTATCTACAGCAGAGGAAACCAATTTTTTTTCAAATGAACTTCCCCTTAAAGATAAAAAAATTACATCAGAGGTTTGTGTTCATCACTTGTGGTTTGATGATTCAAATTATCACGAACTTGGCTCTAAAATTAAATGGAATCCAGCTATTAAATCTAAAAAAGATAGAGATGCACTTTGGGATGCTTTAAATGATGATAGAATAGATATTATTGCCTCTGATCATGCACCACACACTTTAGTTGAAAAAAGTCAAAGTTATTTAAAATCTCCATCTGGAGGTCCAATGGTTCAGCACAATTTATTAGCTTTAATTGAGTGTTATAAAAGGGGTAAAATTAAACTTGAAAAAATTGTTGAGAAAGCTTGTCATAATCCAGCGATACTTTTTAAAATTAAAGATAGAGGAAGAATTAAGGAAAATTTTTTTGCTGACATTGTTATGATAGATTTAAATAGTTCAACGAATGTAAGTTTTGATAATATTATATATAAATGTGGATGGTCTCCATTCGAAGGTTTTAATTTTTCATCAAAAATAATTTCTACTTGGATTAATGGACAATGTGCATTTAACAATGGAAGTTTTTCAGAAAAACCCTCAGTTAAACCGCTTGAATTTATGTTATGAAAAAAATCATAATAATATTTTTTTTAGCATTGTCATGTGATATTAGTTCAATTTCAAAAGAACCAAATAATTATATTAGTGAATCAACTCTAATTAATATTATATATGATTATACAATTTTAAACTCTATTAATGATTCTGGCTTTTCAGATGATAATTTGGATTCTATTTTTAATATGGATTACATATATAAAAAGTATGATATTGATAGCGTAAAATTAATAGAAAGTCAAAAATTCTATTCCAAAAATCCAAGAAAAATGATGAGTATTTACTTAGAGGTAGACAAAAAATTAAAAAAAGCAAAAGATAGTATAGGTTTTTTAATTGAATCAGATTAAAATTTTTTTGAATATTTTAATTTTAATTTTTTGGAAATATCAGTTCCTTTAACTTCATAATCATTGAATAAACTGTTGAGTAGGTTATAGCTTAAGATACTTTTTCTAAAAAGTAAAACTGAAGAAAATTTTTCTAAAGCAATCAGAATAATAAAAATATATTTTGGAAGTTTTAGATAATATTGTTTGTAATTATTTTTTTTTGTAGAAAAATATAAAAAGTCTAAGAATTTGACATTTTTAGATACTAAAATGATTTTTTGATTTTTGATGTTTGAATTTAAAAGTTTAACGATAGAATTGACAACGTCCTCTATTTTAACAATTGAAAGAATACCATCGGTGTAAAACAGAATTTTTTTTCTTGTATATTTATAAATTGATTTGTATAGTTTATTATTAACCCCATCACCCAGGATTACACCTGGACTTACAATATTCACATAAATTCCTTCTTGAGAAGCTCTCCAAATCTCAAGTTCTGCCATTTTTTTTGTGAATCCATAATAAGAATTTAATTCTTTATCGTTTTCATTGGTTGAGTATTTATTTAGGTTATCATTTGTTAGAGCAGCAATTGAGCTCACAAAAATCATTTTTTTTATTTTATGTTTAATGGAAAGGTTAACAATGTTTGAGGTTCCAGTCAAGTTTATTTCATTTAATTTTTTTTTATCGTAATCAAAAAAAGAGACAAGACCAGCACAGTGTATGACGTAATTAACTTGTTTAAAAACGTCATCCAATTCAGAAAAATTTAAAATATCACACTTTTTCCAAATTATATTCTTAAAAAAAATTTGTCCTTTGGTTGATTTTTTTTTAAAAAATTTTTTTACTAAGTCAATCTTACTTTGACTCCTGTACAATGAAATTATTTTTTTTTCTTTTGCTAACGAAAATAGAATATTAGATCCAAGAAATCCTGTTCCTCCAGTTATTAATATCATGTAGTAAAATTAATCTTTTTCATTGTTTTTTTAAATAGTTTGTCATGAGAAATATATATTTGTTATATATTATAAATAATGAAAAACCAATTTCTAAAAGAACTTAAGTGGAGAGGTCTAATTCACGATGTCACTCCAGAAATTGAAAAATATCTTGATAAAAAAGATGTATATGGATATATTGGATTTGATCCTACATCCAATTCTTTTCACATAGGAAATTTAGTACAATTAATAATTTTAATACACTTTAAAAAATACGGTTATAATCCAATTGCATTAGTTGGAGGAGCAACTGGAATGATCGGAGATCCCTCTGGCAAATCTAAAGAGAGAGTTTTATTAGATTCAGATACCATAAAAGAAAATGTTATATCTCTAAAGAAACAGTTGAATAAATTTTTTCTTTTTAGAAATAAATCTAAGAGCGATTTTCTAGTTTTAAACAATCTTAGTTGGATTGATAAATTTAGTTTCATTGAGTTTTGTCGTGATATTGGAAAACACATTTCAGTTAATTATATGATGTCAAAAGATTCAGTAAAAAATAGAATTCAATCTGATTCTAACTCTGGAATGTCTTTTACTGAATTTACCTATCAATTATTCCAGGCTGCTGATTTCTACTACTTATCTAAAAAATATAATTGTTTATTACAAATAGGAGGAAGCGATCAGTGGGGCAATATCACTACTGGAATTGAGCTTATAAGAAGAAAATCAGGATTAAGTGCCCATGCTTTAACATGTCCATTGATTACCAAATCAGATGGAAAAAAATTTGGTAAGACTGAGTCTGGTAACATTTGGCTTGACAAAAATAAAACATCTACTTACAAATTTTATCAATATTGGTTGAATGTATCAGATGAGGACGCCTTTAACTACATTAAGATTTTTACTTTTCTTGAGAAAGACTTGATTAAAAATTTAATTGCAAATCATAAAAAAGATCCTCATTTAAGAATTGTTCAAAAAAAATTAGCTGAAGAGGTAACAATTATGGTTCATTCAAAAGAAGAATTGGATAATGCAAAGTTAGCCTCAAAAATACTTTTTGGTTCATCAACATTTGAGGATTTAAAAAAAATCAAAAAAGAATTTTTTATTGAAATTTTTAATGGTGTTCCTCAATTTGAAATTTCTCTTTATAAAATCAGTTCAGGTTTAAAAATTATTGAAGCACTTACTTTGAACTCAATTTTTTTAAAATCTAAAGCAGAGGCAAGAAGGTTACTCGTTCAAAATTCTATCTCAATTAACAAAAATAAAGTTGATCAAAATTATATAGTTTCCAATAAAGACATAGTTAATGACTGTATTCTAATTCAAAAGGGTAAAAAAAATTATTTTTTGCTAAAGGTAATTTAGCTTAAAAGTAAACTACATCCTCTTGCTTCAGAACCATCAATTCGACCTATAACTTCAAATTTATTTCTAGAAATTATTTTACCTTGATCTTGTGTTGCTATGAATGAACACGACTCTTGATTTGATAAGTCAATTATATTTATTCCTCCAGTAGAATTAACAGATAGTTCTTTTAATGGATCATTTAAATCTCTAATTTTTATTTTCATCCACGGTGGAGAGGAAAAAACACCATCACCTTTAGAATAACATTGAGAAAGAAGTTCTGTCATACCATATTCAGAATGTATTTTATTTACCCCAAGTCTATCTTTAAGTTTATTATGTAATTCCTCTCGAATCATCTCTTCTCTTCTTCCTTTCATTCCACCAGTTTCAATTACTATAGTATTTTTTAGATTAATTTTCGAGAATTGGATAAGATCAAGTAATGCAAATGAAACACCTATAAGTATTGTTTTTTTTTTACTTTTTTCTAAATACTTTAGTTTTTCAAAAATCAATTTATATTCGTTGGTAAAAAAAAAACCTTTGTTATTTGAAACATCCATTAATTCTTTTACCATAAAAATTATTGACGAGTTTGGATTTTCTGCGTATAAGGGGAGTAATGCTAAAAAATTATATTTTGTGGGACTACCATAAAAATATGAAAATGTATTAAGAAGTGAATTTTTATAATATGAAATATCTTGAATATAGTGTTTTGATTGATTTTTTTTTGTTTTTGAACTCGAATAAAAAATTTTGGATTCAGAATTTTTAAAAGATTTAACTTTTTTTGTTTTAAAAAATTCAATCGGAAGAAAAGGAATTTGATCTAATTTTTTTACATCATTCAAATTAGTACCAATCAAATTACAATATAATTGATAAACTGAGTTTAATTTATATTGCATTCTAAATATTCTTATTGCACAATATTCAAATTCCTTTTCAGATTTAATTTTGAAAATTTTGTTATTATAATTCATCAAAAAAAATAATTAACATTAAATTATTCTTAAAATAACATTTTAAATTTTATTTAATAATAAATTGTTAACTTAAATAAAATATTTTCTTTATGGATAATGAAAAATTGAAAATATTGATTGTAGACGATGAACCCGACATTCTAGAGATATTAAAAATTAATCTGGAAAATGTAGGTTACAGTGTGTACTCAGCTTCAAATGGAAAAAAGGCTTTAAAAAAAGCTGATTTAATAGTTCCTGATTTAATTATCCTTGATATAATGATGCCCATAATGGACGGAATTGAAACGTGTCAAAGACTTAGATTAGATGAAAGATTTAAAGAAACTTTAGTCATATTTTTAACTGCAAGAGGTGAAGAGTATTCACATATTGCTGCTTTTGAATCTGGAGCTGATGATTATATTACTAAGCCTGTAAGAATTAAAATATTAATATCTAAGATCAAGGCTCTATTTAGAAGAAAGCTAGCAACAGGAAATTCGTCTGAAAATTTATTTTTTGAAGCCCTTGAAATTTTAGCTGATGAATATAAAATTATATTATCAGGAAAAGAAATATTGTTACCAAAAAAAGAGTTTGAGTTATTGCATTTCCTTGCAAAAAAACCAAATAAAGTCTTTAAAAGAGAAAAAATAATGAAAAATGTGTGGGGTAGTGAAGTTGTTGTTGGCGACCGAACAATTGACGTTCACATTAGAAAATTAAGAGAAAAAATTGGAGACAAATATTTCAAAACTCTTAAGGGAGTAGGATATAAATTTGTTATTTAATTAAATTTTAATGAACAGAGTTTCAATTTTATTTTCTTTAATTATAACCTCGATTATAGCAATATTATTTTGTTTAATTATTCTATTTTCTAAAAGTGTTTTTTTTGAAAACTCTAATAATTTGTTTTTTTTAATTTTCAGTTTATTTTTTTTGTTTTTTATAATCATGATTTCAACTAATATTTTAATTGGCAAGTTTGTTAAGTCAAAGATTGACGATTTGTACAGTGCATTTAATTCCTCAGGCATTCCAATTGAAACTGAAGAGGTCAAAAGTGACTCTAAGAAATTGATTAAATCTATTCAGCAATTTGCTGATGATAGCAACATCAAAATCAAACTAATGGAACAAAAGGAAAATTTTCGTAGAGAATTCATTGGAAATTTAGCTCACGAATTAAAAACTCCATTATTTACTGTTCAAGGATATGTATATACTATATTAGACGGTTTAATTGATAGTAAAAAAGAAATAAAGTCTTATTTAAAAAAATCATTAAAAGGTATTAATAGATTAGAGGAAATTATAAATGACCTTGATACAATTACCAAAATTGAATCAGGATCAGCAAGATTAAAGATTACATCATTTGACTTAAATGAATTAATAACTGATGTTTTTGATATGTTGGAACCGAAATCAAAGAAAAAACAAATTTCTTTAATATTAGAAAATTCAGGAACAGTTAATTTGGTTAATGGTGACATTAAGTCTATTAGGCAAGTTTTAACAAATTTAGTCGACAATTCATTAAAATACGGAATTAAAGAGGGCACAACTGAAATCTCCGTTAAAAATATTTCGGATGAAAAACTTTTGGTAAGAGTTATTGATAATGGCAAAGGGATATCTGAAAATCACTTGCCAAGAGTTTTTGAGAGATTTTACAGAGTTGATGAAAATAGAAGTAGATCTGAGGGTGGTTCAGGCTTAGGTTTAGCAATTGTAAAACACATAATTGAAGCTCATAATGAACAGATATATGTAGAAAGTACAGAAGGAATTGGATCTGAGTTTGCTTTTACATTAAATAGATATATATAATTTGCAATATATTGGGTATTAAAAATAAATTAAAAAAATTCAATGATTTAAAAGATTTTAAAAATGTCTTGGAACCTTCTAGGGATGTGTTAATAGATGATAAATTTAAAATTAAAGGAAAATGGTCAAATTTTTTTAAAAATAATAATCCAATAATTTTGGAATTAGCTTGTGGAAAAGGAGAATACTCTTATGAGCTTGCAAAATTATATCCAGATAAAAATTTTATAGGTATTGATATTAAAGGATCTAGAATATGGTCAGGAGCAAAGAAAAGTCTTGAAAATAAGGTGGAAAATCTTTTTTTTATAAGAGCACAGATCGAATTATTAAATTCAATTTTTGCATATCAAGAGGTAAGTGAAATTTGGATTACTTTTCCTGATCCAAATATTAAATTCAAAAGAATTAAGCATTGTTTATTGAATAATCAATTTCTAGAAATTTATAAAAGAGTTTTAAAGGTTGGAGGTTTAATAAATCTTAAAACAGATAGTGAGTTTTTATATGGTTATGTTCTTGGAATATTATCTAAAAATAAAAGTAAAATTCATTATGCTCATCATGATATTTACTCAAATAGATATTCACCTGATGAATCAATTAATATTCAAACACATTATGAGATGATCTATTTAAAGGAGAAAAAAGCTATAAAGTATCTAAAATTTGAATTATAAATTTTTTTGTTGTGGATTTTTATGAAAAAGTATACTGTGTAGTAAAACAAATACCATTTGGAAGAGTAACAACTTATGGGTCAATTGCAAAATATATAGGACATCCTAAAAGTTCTAGAACTGTTGGATGGGCATTAAATGTTTCTCATTATACCAAAATTATTCCAGCTCATAGGGTAGTAAATAGATCTGGTATTTTAACTGGGAAGCATCATTTTCAAGGAATAAATTTAATGCAACAATTATTAGAGAACGAGGGGATTGAAATTAAAGAAAATAAGGTAAAAAATTTCGATATTATTTTCTGGGATCCAAATATGAATTTAACCTCTTTTAAGACTAATTAATTTTTTGGAATTATCTAAAGAATTTATCTTTGTATAAATTATGAGTTTGAAAATAAAAAAAGAAGATATAATCGATTCTTTAAGTCTAGTAAAATTACCTGGAGACAATATTAATTTAATTGAAAGTAAATTAATTAAAAATATCGTTGTTTTTGGCGACGAAGTTATAATTGATTTAGAAATTAAAAATCCTAGTCTTCAATATAGAAAGAAAATTGAGGTAGATATATTAAAGATAATACACCAAAAGATTTATAAAAAAGCTAAAATAAAAATTAATGTATCAATTGATAAATCAAAAACTGAATCATTGAATACTAAACCAAAAATTAAAGACATAACCTCAATAATTGCTATTTCCTCTGGTAAAGGAGGAGTTGGTAAATCTACAATTGCATCTAATATTTCAGTTGAATTAGCAAAAATGGGTTTTAGTGTTGGCATACTTGATGCCGATATTTATGGGCCTTCTATTCCACTTATGATGGATGTCGAAAATATGAAACCTTTATCTATTAATGAAGGAGACAAAGTTAAAATTAAACCTATTGAAAATTATAGTGTTAAAATTTTATCTATTGGTTTTTTTACTAAACCAAGTGAAGCTGTCATTTGGAGAGGGCCTATGGCAGCAAAAGCTCTAAATCAAATGATTTTTGATTCTGCTTGGGGAAAGTTAGATTTTTTAATTATTGACCTACCACCTGGAACTGGTGATATTCATTTAAGCATAGTTCAATCATTACCATTGGATGGTGCTGTAGTTGTAAGTACACCTCAAAATGTTGCTTTAGAGGCAGCTAGGAAAGGAATTTCAATGTTTACTCAAGAAAATATAAATGTCCCAGTCTTAGGAATTATCGAGAATATGTCTTATTTTTCACCTGATGAATTTCCTGATAAAAAGTATTTTATTTTTGGAAAGTCTGGTGCTAAAAATTTATCAGTTGATTTAGATGTTCCTTTTTTAGGAGAAATACCAATAGAGGAAACAATTAGAGAAGCTGGAGATTATGGAAGACCTGTGTCATTACAAAAAAATACAGATATTTCTGAATCAATTAGCTTAATAACAAAAAATATGATAACCCAATTGTTGAAAAGAAATAAAAATTTACCTCCTACTGAAATCGTTAAGATTACAAATATGTCAGGTTGTTCTGCAATTAAAAAATAATTATGGAATCAGCTGAATTAAAAAAAAATATTATGTTAGCGTTGGATGAGATTAGACCATTTTTAGCCTCAGATGGTGGTGATATATCTTTAGTTTCTATTAAAGATGATATAGTCAATGTTAGATTTCATGGAGCTTGTGAGGGTTGTAAAGTCAATCAAATGACACTAAAAACTGGTGTTGAGATGACAGTAAAAAAATATGCTCCTCAAATTAAAAGAGTTATTAGCTCATAAAGTAATACATCTTGTCAAAAAAAATATTATTTAAATTTTTTTTATTTTTTATTTTCACAACTCTTAAATCTCAAGATAATTTCCTGTTAATTGGGCATAGGGGAGCTATGGGTATTTTACCAGAAAATACACTATCCTCTATTGAATTGGCAATCAATTTAGGTTGTGATGCTGTTGAAATTGATATTTTCAAATGCGCAAGTGGAGAGCTTGTAGTATTTCATGATAAGAGAGTTAACAAATTGACAAATGGTTATGGAAGAATTGAAAAAATGTCATTAGATGAAATTAAAAAATTAATAGTAATGGAAAATGAAAAGATTCCAACCCTTACTGAAGTCTTAGATTTAATAAATGGCAAGATAATTTTAAACATTGAATTAAAAGGCAAAAATACTGCAATTCCAACTCATAAATTATTAAAAAAATATTTTTTAAACTCAAAGTGGTCATCAGATAAAATACTTATATCAAGTTTTATTAAAAATGAGCTTTTAGATTTTAGAATGCTAGACAATAAAGTTAGATTAGGTGTTTTAATTGAAAAAAATATTGAAAAGTCAATAAAATTTTCAAAAAGAATTGGTGCTTTTTCTATAAATCCAGATTATAAATTATTAGATAAAAAAAAACTTATGTTAATAAAAGAATATGGATTTAAAGTTTATCCTTGGACTGTCAATGATATGGATATATTTAATAGTTTAGTTGAAATGGGAGTTGATGGAATTATTACTGACTTTCCAAATCTTGTCAAGTAATTTAAAAAAAATTATTAGTTAAATTAAATTTTTAAAGTCCTAAATTTGATGTATGAACGAATCTGAATTTATCTTTAAAAAAAAAATTCAATGTGATTTAGTCTCAGAGTGGACATCTCCAAGTAATATTGCTCTAATTAAGTATTGGGGAAAGCAAGATTTACAAATTCCAAAAAACCCATCAATAAGTATAACTCTTTCAAATTGTAGAACGCAAACGAGGCTTACCGTATCACCCACAAAAAAATATAAAAAAAAAATTTCATTTGATTTGTTTTTTAATGGTAATCTAAAACCAGAGTTTAACAAAAAAGTTGAGCAGTTTTTTTTCAGAATTTCTAAATATGTACCATTTGTTTTTGATAATCATTTTGAGATCGAAACAAAAAATTTTTTTCCTCACAGTAGTGGAATTGCTTCTTCTGCCTCTGCTTTCAGTTCAATGGCATTAACAATAGTTTCTCTAGAGCGAAAATTTAATAATGATATGAATGATGAGCAATTTTATAAAAAGTCCTCATTTTTATCTAGATTAGGTTCTGGGAGCGCTTCTAGAAGTATTTTTGGTAAAATAGCTTTATGGGGTCAAAGTGGATTTTTCAGTAACAGTTCAAATTTATATTCAATTCCTATTGTTGAAAAAATTAATCCAATTTTTAATGACTTAAATAACACAGTCCTAATTGTTGACGATGAAGTAAAAGAAAAAAGTAGTAGTTATGGTCACGACTTGATGAATTCAAATCCATTTTCATTACAAAGATATGAACAAGCCAAAAATAACATTGGAAGAATAAAAAAGGTTTTTGAAAATGGTGATTTGGATGAATTTATTCAAATAGTAGAATCTGAGGCATTAACTCTACATGGTTTAATGATGTCCTCTAATCCTTACTATCTTTTATTAAAACCTAATACAGTTGAAATAATTAGAAGAGTTTGGGATTATAGAAGAGAATATAAATATCCAGTTTGTTTTTCTATAGATGCTGGATCTAATATTCATTTACTTTATCCCTCAAAGTATAAAAAAGTAATTAAAGAATTTATTACTAAAGACTTATTAAATTTTTGCAAAGACAAAAAATATATTGATGATTACATGGGATCAGGTCCCGAAAAAATTAAATAATTTGGAAAATAAAATTTTTAATTCTAAAATTCTATTATTTGGAGAGTTTTCTATTTTAAACAACTTAGATGCCCTAATTATACCATTTCCAAAATTTTGTGGAAGTTTGGCTTTCGAAAATAAAATTAAAACTAATGAATCCAATTTTGAATTAAGCAGATATTTTAAGTTTTTAGAGTTAAATAAATTTAATAATATTTTGGATCTTGATAATTTTAGATCCGATTTAGATCGAAATATTTATTTTAAAAGTAATATTCCAATTGGTTATGGTTTAGGAAGTTCAGGAGCACTAGTTGCAGCTGTTTTTGATAAGTATTGTAGAAAAAAAAATAATGATTTAAATGAAAATGACATCTTTAAAATTAAAAAAATCATGTCAAAGATGGAAAATTACTTCCATGGTAATTCCTCTGGACTAGATCCATTGAATTCATATTTTGGAAAATCAATAATAGTAAAATCAAAAAAAATAAATACTATTACATTTCAAACTTTTAATTCAAATGATTATTCGTTTTTTTTAATTGATACTAATATCAAAAAAAACACCCAAAAAATGGTTAACATATTTAAAGATAAAATGAAATCCAAATTATTTAGTAATAAGATATTTAATGATTTTAATAATCTAAATAAAAATTGTATTGAAAGTTTAATAGTCAATAATATAGATATGTTGAATGAAAACTTTAAAAATTTATCCAAATTCACTTTTGATTATCTTAGTCAAATGATCCCAAAAAATTTCATAGAGATTTGGTCTTATGGAAATCAAAATAATTTATTCAATTTAAAATTGTGTGGTTCTGGAGGTGGTGGATATTTGTTAGGATATACAAAATCATTACAACAAACAAAAAAAGTATTTAAGAATTATAAACTACTGGAGGTATTTTAATTATTCAAATGAGATTAAATAAATTTATTTCAAATTCAGGGATTTGCTCAAGACGGGAAGCAGATAAATTTATTTCTATGGGACTAGTTAAGGTTAATGGTAAAGTAATAACAAAAATGGGTTATAAAATTGAGCCTAAAGATAATGTCACTTTCGATGAAATTAAAATTAATTCTGAAAACTCAGTATATGTTTTAATTAATAAACCAAAAGGATATATTTTTTCAAAAAAAAATCAATACAAAAAAAATATTACACAATTAATTAATATTGAAAATTCGTCTAAATTAATTTCCTTATACACTTCTAATAGAAAATCAATGGGTGTACTTTTTTTATCTAATGATCATGCTTTTGTAGATAATTTAAAAAACTCTAAAAATCCAATAAAAAAAATTTTAGAGATAACTCTCGATAAAAAACTAATTAAGTCTGACTTAGAAAAGATTAAAAAAAAGATTTTTCGTAAAAGCCATTTTAGAGGAAATAAAGAAATTATAAATTTTGTTAGTGGAGAATTAAAAAATAAAGTTGGTGTTGAAACCTTTTACAAAGATATTAATGAAATATATAATTTTTTTGAGTTTTTCGGATATAAAATAATATCTTCAGATGTTTCAGTTTGGGGTCCTTTAACAAAAAAAAAACTAGAGCGAGGTCAATGGAGATTTTTAAGTAAAGATGAGATTAGTATTCTTAAAATGCTATAAAAAATTTGTTTAATAATTTCTTAATTGCCAATTAAATTTTAGAAAAGTTATTTTTGGTTGTTCATCTATTTCTGTTTTAGAATATTTTTTTATGAATTTAATAAATTCCTTTTTATCGCTAAAATAATTTGAAATCCATTTGAATATTTTTGATAATTTTAATTCATTTTTTCTTAGTTTGTTTTTTGAATTATCATTAATAAAAAGTTTTGTTGCTGCATCTAATTGATTATTAATTTCATAGCTTCTAAATGCAAAATTTAAAAGATTAGGAGAAGACTCTGCATGGCAATTAATTACAAAATAGATTCTGGGATCTCTAAACTTTTTTAAAATGTTTTCAATTTGTACCAACGAATAATTAGTTTTTCCCAACTTAAATAAAGCTATTTTTCTATTTTTAATTATTTTGAAATTACGATTAGTAGTTAAATTTTTTATTACTTGAAGAGTGGATAGTGAATTGTAAACGTTGATCCAGTATGACATTAATTCATATTTACTCCAATTTGAAGTGGGTTCAAATTTTTTTACAAGTTTTAAATATGAATTTATTTCCTCAATATTGTTAGCCCAACTTTTATAATTAATTATCCCATTTTTTGAAACATATTTTTTTAGTTGTATATCCCATAAAGCATGTATGTTTTTGTAAATAGGTTTATTAGGATTACTGTTGCTTTTTTGAATACTAAATAACAAGCAAAGAAAAATAATTTTAATATTTACTTTAAAGAAGTTCATTTGAAATTCCCAAAACATAATCTGATATATATTTCTTCAAAAATTTTTTGTTTAAAACATCCTTACCAAAAATATTTTTTTCATCATGTATAATTTTATACAAATCAATTGTAATAAATTTTTTAATATATTTTTTTGACAATGGAGCATAACTAAAGTGCCAAGGTTCAAATAAAAACCCTTTTCTATTGATGTTGTTTGTGTAAACTTCATAAAATCCAAACCTTTTTGAATTGTTTGACAACCATTTATACATTTTTGAAAAGGGTCCATTGTTCAAATATAATTTAGTTAATAAAACATCTCCGTTAACTTTTATGTTTGAGTCAATAATATCAATATCAGTACCCCAATGATGCCTTGAAGTACCAGGAATTGTTGAATATTTCATTATTTCATGAATATTTTCTAAACTACTGAGTCCTTTTTCTAAGTTTAATTCAAATTTTCTGTTCCAGATTTTTCTTTGTCTATCAAAAGATCTATAACCAGAAACTATTTCAAGTTTTATACCACTTTTGAGTGCTTCATTTTTCATTTTTAAAAATGCAATGTTTACATTTGGCAAAACTTTATAATCTTCTCCAACTAATCTAGGAGAACCCTTACCTATAAGATAATTCTTATCAAAAAAAAATTCTCTTTTATTGAATCTGTAAATAAGCGGTAGTGAATAAATTAGTTTTAAAAAATCCGATCTATTCATTTTATTTTTTTTTCACATTTGTAGTGGACACCAATATTTTCAATAGTAAATGGATTATTTGTCATTTTAAATCCATTTTTCAAATAAAAAGATAACGCTTTTTCTCTTGCATTTAGCCAAATTAAATTTGTTTTTGAATTTTGTAGAATCTTTTCAGCTTCAATTATTAAATTTGATCCTACACCATTTCTTCTGTATTCTTTTAAAACAGCCATTCCCCTTAACCTTTTAATTTTTGATATTGAAGTTGATTGATTTAAAATTGAAATTATGCCGATAATTTTGTTTTCTATTATTGCTCCTAAATGAAAACTAAAAGGGTTATTATCATCTTCAAACTCACAATTTTTTATTGGAATTTTCCCACCTCTTAAAACCAATTGTCTAATTGGTAGAGTGTCTTTTGCTAAAATTTTCTTTATTTTAAAATAATTAATCATTAATTTAAATTTAAACTTAAAACTAAATTATAATTTTTATTAAAAAAATATTAAAGTCTTATATTAGTAATAATATTGCGGAAGTAGCTCAGTTGGTAGAGCGTCAGCCTTCCAAGCTGAATGTCGCCGGTTCGAACCCGGTCTTCCGCTCCATTTTTATAAAATTTTATACTTTTTTCTTCTCATTAATATTTTCTGTTTCCTATGGTCAAAGGATACAAATAAATGGAAAATTAATGTTTAATGAAGAGTTTGTAAGTGCAGTTAATGTAATTAATAATAGCTCAGGAATTGGAACTATATCTGACATTAATGGTAATTTTACTATTAGTGTAAAAGTAGACGACGAGTTAATTTTTTCATCAATTCAATACAAAATTAAATCTGTAAAAATTAAAATTGAAAATATTTTAGACAAGGAACTATTGGTAAAATTAGACAGAAAAGTTAATTTTTTAGAGGAGGTAGTTGTTAGTCCTGAGGATAAAAGAAAATTTTTAGAACTTAAAAATGAAGAATTTAAGAGATATGCATATGAAAGAGATAAGTCATCCAAGTTGGATAACGAAATTATGAATAGAGGGAAATTGCAAGATGGATTAAACTTTAGTAAAATATACAAATTGATAACTAAAAATTTAAAAATTGAAGAAAAAAATGAACTAGATAAATTATTTTTAAACATATTACCAAAAATATTTGAAAAAGAATTTTTCATTTATGAACTTGGAATCAATAATAATGAGATAATTGATTTTTTAAATTTTTTAGACACTGAAGATTTTGATAAAAATATTTTAGAAAGTGAAAGTAAGTTTTATTTGATAGATTTTCTAATTGAAAAATCGAATAATTATAAATCAATAAAAAAATAATTATGACTAATTTTTTGACTTTTATTTTTTTATGTTTTATTCAAATAATAAATAGTCATGAGTTTTATGTTAGTGCTACAAAGGTTGATTATTCTGAAAAAAATAATTCAATTCAGTGTGTGTCAAGAGTTTTTTTAGATGATCTTGAGAAATCTTTTAGTTTTGATGATTATATATTCTCAGTTAATAAAAATGGTAAACAAAAATTTGATTCCCTTTTAAAAAATTATTTAAAAAAAAACTTTAGTTTAATTCTAAATGATGAAAAACTCAAATTGAGTTTTCTTGGAACAGAAATTGATGATGATTTAGCAATAATTTATTTTGAATTTTTAACTAAAAAAAAAATTGACTCATTAGTGATAAAAAATTCTATTTTAATGGATAAAATTAGCACTCAAAAAAATATTATTCATTTTAGTTATGATAGTTTTAAAAGAAGTTATCTTTTATCAAAAAAAAATCAATATGTTATTATTGATAATTTTAAAAATTGAATTATGGTAAATAAGTTTTCAATATCATTTTTTTATTTATTAGTGGTAACTTTTTTTTGTCAAAAATCGTTCACCCAAACACAAATTGGTCACACAAATGAAAATAAATTCAAACAGCTATATGAGGAGTTTATGACCCCCAATAATTACCGAACAGCGTCAGGTGCTCCAGGAAATATGTATTACCAGCAAAAAGTTGATTATGATATGGACATTGTTCTTAATGAGAAAATAAATAAGATTTTTGGAGAGGCTAAAATAACTTACCACAATAATTCACCTGATGATTTAACCTATTTGTGGATTCAGCTAGATCAAAATATAAGAAAAAGTGATGCTCCGGCATTATTAAAAAATCCGTCCTCTGCCCCTGAAGTTGAGGTTGCATCTACTTTTTTGAAAAAATATCTTATTGAACCATTTGACGGAGGTTTTAATATAGAATATTTAAAAGAAATAGATGGAAAAAAGTTAGACTACAAAATAAATAATACAATGATGCTAGTTTATTTAAACAAAAGTCTTAAAAGTGGTGAGCAATTAGAATTTAAAATCAAATGGAATTATTTAATTAATAATCACGTTCCTGAAAGAACTAGATCAGGCTTTGAATATTTTCCTGAAGACGACAATAATTCATATGTAATTGCTCAATTCTATCCTAGACTTGCTGTTTATAACGATGTTGAAGGTTGGCAAAATTATCAATTCTGGTTTGATGGTGAGTTTGCATTAAATTTTGGAGATTATAATGTTAGCATAACTGTTCCAGATGATCACATTATGGAAGCAACAGGTGAGCTACAAAATCCGAAAGAGGTATTGTCAAAAATTGAGTACAAAAGGTATAAAGATGCTTTCAAATCATTTGACAAGCCTATTTTAATTGTTACTGAAGAGGAAGCCAGAATTAAAGAAAAAACTAAGTCAGAGAAAACTAGAAAATGGAAATTTAGTGCAAAAAATGTAAGAGATTTTGCTTTTGCAACATCTAGAAAATTTATTTGGGACATGATGGGCGTAAAGGTTAATAATAAAAATATTATTGCTTCATCATTATATCCAAAAGAGGGAAATCCTCTTTGGGAAGAGTATTCAACTAAGGTAGTTGCCCATTCACTTAAAACTTATTCAAAATATACTTTTGATTATCCTTATCCAAAAGCTGTTTCTGTACATGCAAAAAATCAAGGAATGGAATATCCTATGATATGTTGGAACCATGGTAGACCAGACAAAGATGGTCATTATTCTGATGCAGTTAAATTTGGAATGATAAGCGTTATTATTCATGAAATTGGACATAATTTTTTCCCCATGATTGTGAATACCGATGAGAGACAGTGGGGGTGGATGGATGAGGGATTAAACACTTTTCTTCAGTATTTAACTGAACAAGAATTTATGCCAAATTATCCATCTAGGAGAGGACCTGTAAAAAAAATCATTCCATATATGTCTGGAAATCAAGATTTCATTGCCCCCATCATGACTAATCCTGAAAATGTATATCAACTTGGTCCAAATGCATATGGAAAACCTGCAGCAGCATTAAATATTTTAAGGGAGCTAATTATGGGCAAAGAGCTTTTTGATTTTGCTTTTAAAACTTTTTCTAAAAGATGGATGTTTAAGCACCCTATTCCAGAGGATTTTTTTAGAACAATGGAAGATGCATCAGCGGTTGATTTAGACTGGTTTTGGAGGGGTTGGTTTTATTCGACTGATGTGGTAGATATTGGTATTAAAAGTTTTCAAAGATTTTATTTGTCATCCTTACCAGGAGATAAAATTTCAGAGGAGTTTTTAAAATACGGATATTCTCCGCAACAAATAACTGATGTCATTTATATGATTTCAGAAAAAGACAAAGTGTTCAATAATGAAGATTTCAAATTAGAACAGATCGATGATTCAATTCATGACCTTAAACAAATGATAAAAGATGAGTTTTCAACTCAGGATAATAAAGTATTAAAAAAAGGAAAATATTTTTATCAAATTGAATTTGAAAAACCTGGAGGGATAGTCATGCCTGTTATTGTTGAGTTTAACTACAAGGATGGATCAAAAAAAATAATTAAATATCCAGTCCAAATATGGAGAAAAAATGAAAATTCTTTTAAAAAATTTATTGTATCAGAAAAAGAAATAGTTAAAATTAAAATTGATCCTTATGAGCAATCTGCAGATGTTAATTTAAAAAATAATTCGTGGCCCAGAGAGGAAGAAAAGTCTGATTTTGATATCTTTAAATCTAAAATTAGGGGTTAATTTTGTAGATTATATTTTCTTGGATATTATATTTGTAAAAAAAAGTATATGCTTTTTATAAGTGGAGCCGAAATAGTATTTATATTTTTTATCATTCTTTTGGTTTTTGGAGCCGACAAGATACCTGGTATTGCCAGAGGATTAGCTAAAGGAATGAATCAAATAAGGCAAGCTACTGATGATATAAAGTCTGAAATTCAAAACTCTGACCTTGAGGACCCAACCAAATCTCTTATGGATGGCTTAAATGACGAAGTTGAGGATATAAAAGATAACATTAATAATGTTTCAGATTCAATTAAGAGAGATCTCTAAACTTTTAAACTAACAGTTATTCCATCTCTAATTGGAAATATAACTGAATTTAATCTTCTATCACTTTTAATTTTTTTATTGTAATTGTCAATTATTTCAGAGTCTTTATCCTTCACTTTATTCAAAACTTTACCATTCCACAAAACATTGTCAGTTATTAAAATTCCTTTTGTTTTTAGTTTTGGAATTATAAGATCTAAGTATGTCAGGTAATTTTTTTTATCTGCATCCAAAAAAATCAAATCATATTTTTCATTTAATGTGGGTATAATTTGTAAAGCATTACCGGTTAATTGAAAAATATTTTTTCGGTATAATGATTTTTCAAAATATTTATTTTGAATCCCAATTAATTCGTCATTTTTTTCAATCGTTTGAATAGTCCCATTTTTTTTTAAACCCTCAGCTAAACAAAGTGTTGAATATCCAGTGAAGGTTCCAATTTCAAGAATTTTATTTGGATTAATAATTTGGGAAATTAAACTTAAAACTCTACCCTGTAATGGTCCACTTATCATTCTCGGATTTAAAATATTTAATTGAGTCTCTCTGTAGAGTTTTTTTAATAATTCCGGCTCACTTTCAGAATGAATAGTAGAATACTTTTCAATTTCTTCGTTAATAAAATTCATCTTTTCTTAACAGTAGAATACGGAATTCTTTTGATTAGTTTTGGATTAGCATACGAGTCTAAACCATTTATAGTAGTCACACCACCGTCGTCTAATTGAATGAAACCATCTTTTTTCAACATTTTTTCTTTTACAAATATTTCTTCGATAGAACCAATAATTAATAGTGTATCATTTTCCTTTATAAAATATTCATTTAAAAATTTGCAACCAATTTGAACAGGAGAGTCTTTTACAAATGGAACACTCCAATTTTTTTTGTATTCCTCAATCAATTTGGTTTTATCAAATTCAGAGATCTTTGAATTATATTTATAACTTGTATGATGTGCTTCATCTATTTGAGAGATGGTAATATGATTAATTGAAAACTCGGCTCTATCTTTGATATTTTTATAGGTATCTCTTGGGACAACTGTTGGCCTTAAAATGAATCCAAGAAGAGAGGGGTTACTTCCAAGATGAGTTACAGAACTAAATACAGCCAAATTGTTAATTCCTTCAATCGAAATAGTACCAATCAAATTGGCTGATTTGTATCCTGTACAACTATTAATAAGATTTAGTCTAAAGACTTTATCCATATCAATTATTTGTTTTTTGTTGAAGTTAATCATCAATGCTTAAAACTATATTTTTTTATTTAAATTTAATAATAAGACCTCAACTTATCATCAGAATTTAAAATTTATATACTCTAATAAGAAAGTAGGTGTCCAGGCTTTGAAGTCATTTTTTTTAGAGGTGGTGAAAATTGCGTCAATTTTAAACCTTTGACTGCTTGTTTATATTCATCAATTGTGGGAACTCTCCCAAGTATTGCTGAGAGAACAACAACAGGAGTAGAAGCTAACAAAGACTCGCCTTTTTTTCTCTCTGAGTCTTTAACAACTCTTCCTTGAAATAATCTAGTTGAGGTAGCCATTACTGTATCTCCTTTCTCTGCCTTCTCTTGATTACCCATACACAAATTACATCCAGGACGTTCTAAGTACAAAATATTTTCGTACTCAGTTCTAGCCTTACTTTTAGGTGCATCATCGTTAAACTCAAATCCAGAGTATTTTTGGAGAATTTCCCAATCACCTTCATCTTTTAGCTCATCAATTATGTTATAAGTAGGAGCAGTGACCACTAAAGGAGATTTAAATTCAACCTTACCATAAAAATCCTCTAAATTTTTTAACATTTTAGATACAATTTTTATGTCACCTTTGTGAACCATACATGAACCAACAAATCCAAGATCAACATATTTTTGTCCTTTGTAATAAGAAAGTTCTCTGATTGTATCATGAGTATACCGCTTTGAAACATCATCATTGTGAACGTCAGGATCAGCTATCATTGGCTCATCTATTATTCCCAAATCAACTACAAATTCAGCATAATATTTTGCGTTTTCATCAGGAGTTAAAGGTGGCTTTTTACCTAATTCGATTTCTTGTATTCTCTGATTTGCTTTATCTACTAAACCTTGAAGAACTTCTTGTTTATTATCCATACCTTTATCAATCATAATTTGGATTCTTCCTCTAGCGATTTCTAATGATTTAATTAATGTGTCATCCTGTGATATACAAATAGATGCTTTTGCTTTCATTTCAGCAGTCCAATCTGTAAAAGTAAATGCTTGATCAGATGGTAGAGTCCCGATATGAACCTCAATAATTCTACCTTGAAATACGTTTTCTCCACCAAATTTGGCAAGCATTTGGGATTGAGTTGCATGAACAACATCGCGAAAATCCATATGATTTTTCATTTTTCCTTTGAATGTAACTTTAACAGATTCAGGTATTGGCATGGAAGCTTCACCTGTAGCCAAAGCGAGCGCAACAGTTCCAGAGTCAGCACCAAATGCAACTCCTTTAGACATTCTTGTGTGTGAGTCACCTCCAATTATTATTGCCCAATCATCAACGGTAATATCATTTAACACCTTATGAATTACATCAGTAAGTGGATGGTATTGGTTTTTTGGATCTCGTGCAGTAATCAAACCAAAATCATTCATGAATTTCATTAATTTTGGAATGTTTTCTTGGGATTTTATATCCCAAACAGATGCAGTATGACATCCAGACTGATATCCTGCATCAAGAACTGGAGAAATAATTGTTGCAGCCATCATTTCTAACTCCTGAGATGTCATTAAACCAGTCGTATCTTGTGAACCAACAATATTCACTTTGACTCTTACATAAGAACCTGAATGAAGTATTGGTTTAGAATTTCCTAATACATTTTTATTAAAAATCTTTTCCACTGCTGTAAGTCCTTGCCCTTTAAAAAACAATTCTTTTGAGGGCGCAAAAACCTTTGATATTTCAATATTTAATAATTTGGAGGCAAATGTTTGTAGTTTTTTTCCAAATACTATGGCATAGGAACCACCAGCTCTCATAAATTCAACTTTTTGTGGTGTAAAAGAAGATGAAATATCAATTAACTCCTTTTTTCCACTATATAATTTTTTTGTTTTAGTATTAATGGTAAAAATTTGACCAGTGTCAACTGAATACTTTTGCTCTAAAACGGGTTCCCCTTCATTATCTACTATTAGATCTCCATTTTTGTCGTAGGTTTTTACCCAATTTTTAAGGTCTAAACCAATGCCTCCTGTTACATCAACTGTTGTTAAGAATATTGGAGATATACCGTTAGTTCCAGCAACTATTGGGGCAATATTAACAAAAGGTATATATTGGCTTGATTTTTTGCCAATCCATAAAGCTACGTTGTTGACACCAGACATTCTTGATGAGCCAACTCCCATTGTACCTTTTTCAGCAACTAACATAATTCTTTTATCTGGGTGTTGTTTTTGTAAAGATATTAATGCCTCCTGTTGTTTTTTGTTATGCTCAAACATGCACTGACCATGTAATTCCCTGTCTGACCTAGAGTGAGCATCACTTCCTGGAGATAATAAATCGGTAGAAATGTCTCCAACACCAGCTACAAAACTGACAACATCTATTTTTTCAGGAAGTTTTGGTAACTTAGTAAAAAACTCAGCTTTTGCATAACTAGTAATTATTTCTTTTGCAATTTTATTGCCTTTTTTGAACGAATTTGATAAACGATCCATGTCTGACTCATACAAATAAACTTGAGTTTTTAAATTCTTTGAAGCCATTTCTGCGATTGTTTTATTACTTCCGAGAGCTAAATCTAACAGAACTTTTACGGACGGTCCACCTTTCATTTGTGATAAAAGTTCAAAAGCAAAATCTATTTGAATTTCCTCAACCTTGTGTGTGCCTAAAATAATTTCCTTTAGAAAATTCGCTTTGACATTTGCAGCTGAGGTAGTACCTGGTAAAACATTATATATAAAAAAGTTTATTGAATCCTCTCTGTGTTCACTATTATTATCTTTAATTTGACTGATAATTTCACTTAATAATTCTGAGGAATCAATTGGTTTAGGGTGAAGTCCTTTAATTTTTCTATCACCTATTTCACGCAAATAATCATTATATCTGCTCATTTAATTTTCTAATTATTTTATATATGTTGCAAAATTAACATAACCTAATCTTAAATCAAATTTTTTGAATACAATTTTCAACATAGTTTTTCTCTCAAAATCTCATATTTTATAGCATAATCAAGAATTTTTTCATAAAAAAAATAATTCAAAAAATTTAGTTAGTTGTGTAATAATTTTTAAAATTAATTAATCCATTAAACCAAAAAATTTAAATTTTAATATTGACAAAATATTATTTTAGCAAATAATTTTATAAAATAAATGTATTATTTAAAAAATAAACCCTATTTAATTTTTTAAAATTTAATAAATAAATCGTTAACTTTAGCTCCGTAGTTCAATGGATAGAACAAAAGTTTCCTAAACTTTAGATAAAGGTTCGATTCCTTTCGGAGCTACAATTTTCTCTGGGTCTTTAACTCAGTTGGTTCAGAGTGTTACCTTGACAGGGTAAAAGTCGCGTGTTCGAATCACGCAAGACCCACAAGGGCTATGAGAGTATCTTAGCCCTTTTGTTTTTAAAATTCGAACTATATTCAAACTGTCAGTTCAATTTTCTAAAACTCTATCTCTGCTACTAACAATTTGAACCTCTACTTTCTATGGTAAATTTTGCTTTACTGTTTTAGTATCTTTTAACTTGGGTAGTCTATATGGCAGTAAAGTTTGCAACAATTTTATTCTAGCAGTTTGACTTAGGTAGTCCCAGTCTAACTAGTTCAATATTTTCTCTATTACTTTGTCTGCCTTTTCTGTTTTTAAGTATCGCAATGAAACATTTTTGAACTCTTTAATTTAAGAACTATATTTAACAATCTAATTATTAAAATAATGAGAAATTTACTTCCTTTTATAGTGTTCATACCTATATTTATATACAGTCAAAATGATATTAATTATGACAACCTATACCCTAAAAGTGATGTTTTAATAAAAAATCATAATTATTGGACAAGTAAATACTACCCTAAAAGAATATTGGAGTTCAAAAAAACTCCAATAACTAAAGGAGGGATTGTTTTTTTAGGTAACAGTATAACTGAAGGAGGTGAAGACTGGGGTAAAAGAATTAATATGGAAGGTGTAAGTAACAGAGGAATTAGTGGAGATATAACTGATGGTGTTCTCGAAAGGTTAAAGGAAATTGTTTTTTATAAACCTAAAATGGTTTTTGTTCTTATTGGTCACAATGATTTATGGAGCTTTCGTATTAAATCCGGTGTCCCTTCAATTAAGTATATAGAAAAAAATATTTTAAAAATCGTGGAAACTATAAATATTGGTTCTCCTGAAACAATCATTTATGTTCAAAGTATTTTACCTACAAGACACTTTACAAGGGATGGTTTTTTTGAAAAGTCAATAAAGAAAATCAATAGTTTTTTAATTAATAAACAAAATAAATTGAATTTTAAATATATTGACTTACATTCATTCTTTGTTGACTCTGATGGTTTTCTTAAATCAGAGTTAACCTATGATGGTGGACATCTTAATGAAAATGGGTATGATGTATGGAGTGATATAATTAAAAGTGTTATTAGAAATTCACGATAAATAAAATTCAATTCAAAAATTGGGGGAATAAGTTTGAATTGAAAAGTTGGTTTTTTATTCTTTATCAAAATAAGGCATAAGAAAACAACAAGAAATTTAATTATAAAATATGTCACTTATAGTTGTACTCAAAAAACTTCTTACACTTTAGGTTACAATTAATATACTCTAAACTAATTTCATAACTAAACATAAAAATAAGGATAGCTTTTAGTTATCC